>OBLI01002296.1_pt1 | contig 16515 bp, 12 predicted proteins | sample 1519701 | NCBI WGS metagenome assembly OBLI01 (sample SAMEA3663005, study PRJEB22513) | pig gut metagenome | biome: pig gut; feature: pig-associated habitat; material: faeces | place: France | collected 2012 | reverse complement strand
GCCGCCTTTATAGCCCCCATGACATGATCCAAACTAATAATAATCTTCTTCATAACTTCAAAATTTTAATTCAACTATAACAAGTAATTTTGAACCACAGAGTTATAGAGATTAAGAGTATTCCTATTATTATAGAGGTTGAATGCCTTTGGCATTTAGAGTTCATAGAGGGCTGCACATTATGTCTGCCGCATGGAAACTCTGCGCCCTCTGTCGCTTGCGACCAACTCTATATAGCATAAAACTCTTTTTCTCTTTATCTCTGTGGTTTAATTCTTTAATCTTTTAATTTCTTCGGAACTCAGTTCCGAAGACCCACCCTCCAACAGTTGTTCTCTTGTGAGTGCATCGTCTTTCCGTCCTTTGTCTGGAAAGAGCGCACGCGCGAGTTAAATCCAAGCTCCACAGTGTCACCAACTTTCACGCCGTCGATGAGCTTCACATCGTCGCCACTGAGTCGCATCAGCACTTGATTAGGATATCTCACATCCTCAATCTCCTCAGCCACAAATTCGCGGCTCTTCCACTCTCTGCCCGTAGTCTGGCTTGTGCCCGACTCCACCGGCATAATCTCAATCACTTTGTACAAAATCTTTTTTTCTTCCATAACTTTAAAACTTTAATTTTTTAATCTTTTAATTGACTTCGTCTAACTTCGTTTCTTTAATTTCGATAGCCTTACGCAAACGAACTTTAATTCTTTAATTTTTTAATTCTTTAATTTCGCGCAGCGACTATGCCTTACGTCCAAAAATCATCATAAAGAAAATTCTGAACTTCCAAAACTTAAAATTAATTCTTAATTGCATGATATGAATATTTAAAAACAAATACGTAAAACTCTATTGTCCACCAATCTCATTTCCATAGATTTATTATAATCTATTTCATACTGGATTTGTCTTTTCGCCTTAGAGATAAGTCCAAACCCAGGAATTAGATTAATCGTAATGAGAAACTTATTATGTGGACTTGACTCCACCTTCAGACTTGCCATATATGAACCAATTACATTATGATTAAAATAGCTGGTTAAAATTCTCGAAATCACATCTTTCTCCACCTTGATTATTTCAAAACCTTCTTTTGTTACTGATATACTCCTGATAATTAGGTCCAATTCTCTGTTAGTTCCAGAAAAATCAAAATAAATAAAAGGTTCTTTCTGAGTGAATAACTCCATACAATCACAAGGTTTGAGGAAGCAAGTTTTACCTACTTTAATAACGCAACTATAACATGTTGGAACAACATAATAATCAGATTCATCTACATCCATAAAACAATCAACCCATAAATGCATCAGTTTCGTCAAACTTGAACAATTCAAGATGAGATAATCATCATCATCTTTTTTTATTGTATTCTTTTTTTCTTCCATAACTTTAATTCTTTAATTTTTAATTGCATTACACATTATTTATTTTACGTGGCTGCCTTTTCAGCCACCTTTAAATGATTATACACTATTATTCTTATTCTCAACAATGATTGGATTAAGGATCACTTTTTTTGTACCACAATGTCAAAGAGCGCCGAGCCGAGAGCAGAGCAACAAGCTCGCTTGATTGCTATGCCGAGGCGAGAAAGCTTTTCAGCGTCAGCTAAAGAGCGCATTTTACTTACCGTCCGCCGCATCACCTTCTGCATTGTTTCGGTCTTACATAAAGTATAGACCCTACAGCGGATGTTATCGCGGATGTCATCGCAAACGAAACTTTAATTCTTTAATTCTTTAATTTTTTAATCCTTTGTATCCCATTGCTGTAGGGGCTTTACCTTGTGTAAGACCGCCCCCACGAGCGCAGCCCTCGATTTTTCGACGACAAAGTTAGGAAGAATAATACAGGGATGGAAAATAGTGGAGAGTGAGTGGAGAGTAAAACGCCGAAAGTGGACACCTTGAAGCTTAAAGTGGACACCAAAAGCAAAAAAGTGGACACCAAAACGAAAAAAGTGGAGTCGAGACATCACAAAAGTGGACACCAAAAAAAAGAGGCGTACCCCTCACATTCGAGAAGTACACCTCTTAATATATTTATAAAAATAATCCTTACGCCAATCTACTTATATACGTTCTAAAAGCCGCGACAAGTTCAAGATGGCGTTTCTGGTCATCGTATATCTCATTCCATTTGTTGATGTCATCACCATGATTGCGCAGCACCGAGTTCATATACCTACTGTCAATCGTCACTCCGAATGTCCTCTTAACCATCGTGCAGAAGGTAGTCATTTTGGAAGGTATCGCCTCCATATCCAACAGTACGGCATAAACTGCAATCCAGTCGTTGCTTGCGATAAACGATTTACTTACAAGCCATATCGCCTTTAGTATTCCGAGCACATTCGCATGCCTTATACCACATTCTCTCACTACTTCCTCTGAGAACGTAGGCAAATCGCCCAAGTCGGCATACTTCTTCTCCTCCCCAATAAAATCCCTGATGGGAAGCGACATGTCGTCTTCGGCGAGATGACTTTCCTCCGTCTTCACGTCGCGGCAGAGTTCCTTGAATCCCTTTGCGCGATTGAGTATCTGAGAAATGCTGCGGCACAGCTGCAGATGTGGGTTGTGCTTCCAGTTGGCATCAGCCTCAGCCAACATGAACATCACCGTTGAGAGAACAAGCATCGTCGTGTGTCGCGCCATTTCCTCCGAGCGTGCCGTATCGTCAAATGTAGCGTATCTTTCGTTAAGTTCCTCCACAATAGTGCTCACCTCAAGATGCCTTATTGGTTTTTCAATATCTTTTATCTCATCAATCACCATCAAGGCCTCCTGCCACACCTCCACCGGCGTGAGGTCGCCCTCGTGCTGATACCATAGCGGCAGATAAATCATCTTGAACAGTGGGTCTGAATACAGTTTTTTCTTTGTGCGTCTTAATTTCTCTTTTGACATGCGTTTGTATCCGGTTTCAATCATTTTTAGTTGTCTTTTTCGGTTTATTATTAATTAAATGAAAAAACGTGGACACTCCCAAGTAAAGCGCCATACCCCGGAGCCGACCAAGGCCTCCTGTTCACCACGCAATACAAGTGAGGCCCACGTCGTAGATGTTTACTACGACATGAACTTCGCTTGCATTGAAACCAGTGAACACAATAGCCTATAGATAATAATCTTGGTCGGATAATTTGGGTATGAGCTACATTGCTACACGTTTCATGTCTTTTATGATTTCATCGGGTCATTTCTGCCTCGATGATGATTTTGTCGGCAAAAGTACGAATTTTATTTCATTTCTGCAAATAAATTACTGAATAATTATGTTGTCGGTTGAAAAATATCGAGATTGTCTAGCAATCTACTGACTACATTGTTGAGCGAAGCCTTGTCTTTTTGGTATTCGCGATATAGACTCTGGTCGTTGCGGTGATTACGTCTCATCACCTCGCCGATTATCTCATATAGCTTCGACTTGGCGGCGTTGATGTCGGGATTCCCCATCACCATGGTGCGATAGTCCTCGTTGTCGTGCACAGCCTTTGCTATGGATATCAATTTCACCTTCTGCTCGTCGGGCGTGGCAGTCCAGCCCTTAAACGCCTCGTTGAACGCCAACAGGATTTCGTCGAGCGGGTCTTTGCTCTCGTCCTCCGTTTTAGCCCCTGCCATTGCCGATGCCGACGGGTCGATGGTGGTGTCGTCGGCATCGAGTTCTATGCGCTCGTTAAGTGCAGTGCGTCGCAGTCCGTATGTACTCAGGTCAACACTGTCCTCCAAGTCTTTCAGCGTGTCCTCAGCTTTCGGCACACGCAGACACGGAATCAGCAGTCGCAGATACCAGAAGAGCTTCTCCCATGCCACATTCTCGAATGTCATGATGGCGGCAGTGCGAGAATAAACCCTCACAAATTGCTTGCACTTCATTTTGAAGTCAGCCTTGCCGTTCTCCTCCCATTCTATCTCGTTGGCATAGCGATTGACAGCAGTGTCGATTATCGGCGACAGTTTGTCTTGCTCTGCCCCTTGGAAATAGAGCCTTGCAAACTCCTCCACCTCTTCCTCCGTGAACACATCCATTGATAGCAAAGTGGTGCGCAGAGTGTGCAGTATGTTCACGTCTGTTGGGGCACTCAGTTCGATACCGGTGAAGAATGGGTCGAATGCCTCCTTCATCGACTCCGTTGAGTTGTAGAAGTCGAGGATGAAGAGGTCTTCGCTCACCTTGCCAAGTTCGGGCGCAGAGCGGTTGAGTCGCGACAGGGCCTGCACTGCTAATACTCCGTCGAGCGGTTTGTCGATATACATCGCCGTGAGTTTTGGCTGGTCGAATCCCGTGAGGTATTTGTTTGCTACGACAAGAATTCGGTTGACATCGAGGTCGAACATCTGTGCAGTGTCCTTGTCGGGAAATCCGTTCATCTCCGCCTCCGTATATTTCTGTCCATCCACAGTTTTCTCGCCCGAGAAGGCAATGAGAATCCTGTAAGGCAGATTGAGTTCCGTCGCCAATTTGTTGAGAGCGATATAATATCTTATGGCACATTCTATGTCCCTTGTCACCACCATAGCCTTTGCCTTGCTTTTGAGCTTGTGACTGCGGAACACCTTTGCGTCGAAGTGTTCGAGCATCACTGCCGCCTTGGCTTCGATGGTGCGGGGGTCGCGCTCCACTGCACGGCGAAGGAACTTCTGCGCCTTCTCATTATTATATTGGGGATTTTCGCGTATGCTCTTCACCAGTTCGTAGTAGCCCTTGTATGTGGTATAGTTGGCGAGCACGTTGAGGATAAATCCCTCCTCTATGGCCTGCTTCATCGAGTAGAGGTGGAAGGGATGGAAATGTCCCTCATCGTCTTCGATGCCGAATCGCTCCAGTGTTTCTTTCTTCGGCGTGGCAGTGAAGGCGAAGTATGAGCAGTTGTCGCTCATCTTGCGGTCTTTCATCAGTTTGGCAATCATCTCGTCCGAGTCGCCTCCTCCGGTGTCGGGGTCGTGCTGCATTGACGCGTTCATCTTGTCGGCGGCAATACCGCTTTGCGACGAATGGGCCTCGTCGATGATGATGGCAAAGTTCTTGTGTCCCACATTTGATATGGAGTCGCAGATAAAGGGGAATTTCTGTATCGTGGTGATAATGATTCTCTTGCCCTGTTCTATGGCTTCCTTCAGTTCCTTCGACGAGTCGGCATGAGCGATGGTGTTCATACTGTGTCCGAAGGCACGTATGTTGTCGGTTATCTGTTTGTCGAGCAATCTTCTGTCTGTCACAATTATAGCCGAGTCAAAGAGTTGCATGTCGAGAGCCTTGGCGCGTCGTGCTTCCATCGAGCGTGGGCACACCTTTATTATTTTGTATGCGAGCCATGTGAGCGAGTTCGACTTGCCCGAGCCTGCCGAGTGCATTATCAGGTATCGCTTGCCCACTCCGTATGTCTCCACGTCGTCGATGAGTCTTGTCACCACGTCGAGCTGGTGATAGCGAGGGAAGATGAGCCGCTTGGCGTTTTTCATGATGTGCGCCACTTTCTTGCCCGTCTTTGTCTCGCCGTAGTCCATCAGTGTGTAGTTGGAGATGATGTCGGCGATAGTGTCGCGCCTTAGCACATGTTCCCACAGATATGCAGTCTTGTGTCCATTTGGATTCACGGGGTTGCCCTTGCCCTGTCCGTTGGGCAGTCCTTTGTTGAATGGCATGAAGAATGTCTTCGGTCCATCCACCTTTGTCGTGAAGAAGGCCTCGTCCTTATCCACGGCGAAGTGGGCGAGGCATCGTCCGAAGTTGAATATGGTGTCCTTCGGACTGCGGTCTTCCTTGTATTGCTTTTGTCCGTCGTATGCTGCCGTTTGGAATGTCCATGGGTTCTTCAGTTCGAGGGTAAACAGAGGCAATCCGTTGACGAATATCACCATATCGATTTCGTTGCCTGGCTTGATTAGCGAGTAAGTTTGTTGTCTTGTCACCGAAAACTGGTTGGCGGCATATTTCTCTTTTGTTGCCTCGGCGTCTGCTGCTGATGGGCGTGGGAAGAAGAGTCGCAGTTTGATGTTCTGCACACAGATGTCGTTCTTCAGCACGTGTATCAGTCCGAATGTGCGCAAGTCCATATCTATTTGTTTCTCAACCTCCTTCTCCATCTGCGTGCCCACGTATTTATCGAGTTCCTCCTGTTGTGTGGCATGCAGGAAACTCCACAATCTTCGTCTGTCGATTGCCGTTTTGGGGTCCAAGTCCTTAGGCAGTCCCCAATAAAACTGTCCTTCAGCAGGCTGTTGCGAGTCAACGTCAGCCTCGTCGCCTCTCTCTTCTATTGTAGAGCCCACGAGAGCCTTTTCAATCAGCCATTCAAATGCCTGTTCCTTAATATTTGTCGTTGTCATATCACTTTCACCTTTCCTGTCACTACGTCGTTTATTATTATTTGTTTGCGCTCCTGGAGGAGGGAAATCATTTTGTTGCATTGAGAGATTGAGTAGTCAATCTTTGAGATTGAATTATTTAAATATGATGATATTTTTCTCTGTTCTTCAATACAAGGTAGCACGCAAGGCATTTGTTCAAATACATTTTGATAAAGATGCGCTATTGTTGCTCCTGTTTGTGTAAATCTATTAAATTCTTTCAATACATTTGAGGATAACATCCAAAAAAGATAATCTTGAATATACATATTTTTTGTTTGTTTAATAACAAATATTCCAGAATTTAAGCACGCTGGTTTATCAAGATTTATCACTTTTGCTATTTTACCAATAGTTCCATCCTTTGTAATTAATAAATCTCCATTATTAATTTGAATATAAGGATCTTCTTCATATCTTTTTTGATTAATTTGATAACATTTTTTCCAATTAATCATTGAACCTTTGAAATCTTGACCTGTTACTAAATATGCATAACTATATTCTTCAAACTCTTCTGATTTTAATCCATTCCATCCTATCCGAGCTTTTAACGAACAGCAATATTTCAATGCAAGGACTTCCCAATCCTCAGGAATTTCCCCAATCCATTCCACTCCACTATCTTTCATTTTGGCATTAGGGTTGAGACCTTTTGTCACGGCATTCTGAATGATGATTTGCTTGCGCTCATTGAGCAAGTCAATCATCTTCTGCTGCTGTGATATAGCCTCATCTATCTTAGATGTTACGGAATCAAGATAGTTGGCAATGGCGGTTTGCTCGTTAATATCCAAAACTGGTAATAACATGTTTTTTATGTCATCCCAATTAAGACTCTGCCTTAATCCCTTTCCTTCATTATATATTGCTTTTGTTATATCCCAATCATGAAGAAAATAATGATAATACCTACTATCATACAAGTTGACATTAAGATTTTTCAATCCAATATAAGCACTCGTTATAGCTCCATCAGACTTTACCAATCCTGTTCTCAAACTTGTATGGTCATTTTGCAAATCTGTACTTCTGATAACAATATCGCCTTTATTAAGAAGTTGATAGCTTTCGTATGATTCAGGCGTTAGTCCTTCATTGAGATCTTTCTTAATTATTATTTTACCATAACTTAAACTTAATATTGTATTACATTTATTTCCTACATTTTTTATTTTGTTTAATCTAAATAAATATTTCAATTTATATACCTCCCAATGTCCCGGAATCTCCCCGAGCCATTTCACACCACTATCCTTATAACTCTCGTATCTCTTCATATCCTATTCCTCCCCGAAAAGACTTTTGATGAAACCTTGTGATGCAGCATCGAGCGCACGGATGTCGGCCTCGTTCTCGGCAAGAGAGCGGAGGGGCTGCGGCTTATAGAAATACTTGTTGAAGGATATCTCGCAACCAATCTTCGTAGCTGGAATATTAATCCATGCATCAGCAACGTAGGGACGCACCTCGCGCTGGAAGTAATCATAGATGTCCTCTTTCACGCATATCTTCTCAGAATCGCGCAAATCACTGTCTGACTCGTATTCCACATAGTTGCCCTTTGCATCGAGATACAATCCATAGTCGGCAAGTGCATCCTCTGCCACCCCGTAGGTGAACATCAGGCGTTCCACATCCTTTGAGCCTCGCTTGTGAATCTTCTTCACCACGGGGTCGGCTTCCTCGCATGTTTCCGACATGGCCCGGGCAATGGCGTTCACCGTTGACGCCTTCACCTTCTTGTCAATCTCCTTGGCTGCCGCACCTACGAGATCTATAAACTCGTTGTAGTTCATCCATACGTCGGTGCCCACCTTGTGCATTATCTTCTCAGCCATATCCACCATCGCCTTGCGCTCCTTCCATTTATCACTGCTGGTGAGCGTGGCGAGCTTCTTGTCGGTGACCTTGATGTCCTCGTCTGTCAACTGCTCTTTCAGGTCTTTCATATCTTCTGACGATATTCCGTCAAATACCTGTGCGCCGAACATGTCGTATATCCTGCGGCTCAATTCCTCTGCCGAAGAGTCGTAGAGCATGGAGTCAATCTTCAACTGACTGAACTGGCTGCGGAGGCGCAAGGGACGCTCCACAGTGACACTGTAGTAACGGAAATCGTCGCCGTCAAACATACGGCTCGATATTGGCATATCTGAGTCTGCCTCGCGCTCCTCTCCTCGCATATATATATCGGTGATGGTGTCGTAATATGCCTCAATGGTGCAGTTGCGCGCACCGAGGTTCTTGCGCAGTTTGTCGAAGGCTTGTGATGCGTCGATAAGCTGCACACGTCCGCGTCGGTTGTCAGGTTTTTTATTTGTGAGCAGCCATACGTATGTGGTGATGCCGGTATTGTAGAAAACATTGTTGGGCAATTGCACTATGCAATCCACAAGGTCGTTCTCGATGAGGTAGCGGCGGGTGTTGCTCTCGCCACTGCCGGCATCGCCAGTGAAGAGCGACGAACCGTTGTGTACGCTTGCCGAGCGTGCACCCTGGGGCTGCATCTCCACGGGGTTCATCTTGTCGAGCTCTTCGAGCATGAAGAGCATCTGTCCATCGCTTGTGCGTGGAGTCACATCCACAGTCTCCTCCACACCCTCAAAGTTGGTCAGGCGCAGTTCATATCTGCTGTCTATCAGTTCTTTATCATGATATATGCGTTTCTTGTCCTCCTTCCACGACTTGCCGTAGGGTGGATTGGTGATAAAGAATCCGAAGTGTTGTCCAGCAAAGAGGTCCTCTGTGATGGTATTACCTTTTTTCATACCGTCAGCACGCATGTTCTTTATGATAAGGTCTGACTTGCAGATGGCGTATGTCTCGGGGTTTATTTCAGTTCCTGACACCTGTATTGCCCTGTCATTTACCCCTTGAGCTAACAGGTATTCCCTCGAGATTGTCAACATTCCGCCACTTCCGGCTGCCTCATCATGAATAGTGATAATCTTTGGTAGATTACCCTCCAATGGTTTGAACACCATTCGGCATAGCAATTGTATCACATCCCTCGGCGTGAAATGTTCTCCTGCCTCCTCGTTGTTCTCTTCGTTGAATCGACGGAGAAGTTCCTCGAAGAGTGTTCCCATCTCATGGTTGGATATTGGCGGCAGTGGCAGACCGTCGGGGTCGTTGGCAGGGCGGTCGGTGAGGTTGATGTGGGGGTCGGTGATGCGCTCGATGATGGACAGGAGACGCTTGTTGTCGGCAAGTTTCTTTGCCTTGTTGTAGTAGTCAAAGTTCTGCAACACGTCTTTCACATTATCACTGAATCCGTTGAGATATTCCACAAAGTTGTCATACAGGATGTTCTCATCGTCAGCAGCCTGTGATTTCAGTCGGCTGAGAGTCCACTTGCTGCGGTTGTAGTAGTTGAGTCCAGTGACATCGGTGATGTCCTCGTCCTCAACCTCGAATCCGTCGTCCTCTATTTCCTTTATTTTCGACTCCACTGCCTCCTTGGTGGGTTCGAGCAGTGCATCGATGCGCCGCAACACCACCATTGGCAGAATCACGTCGCGATATTGTCCACGAAGGAACACGTCGCGCAGCACGTCGTCGGCGATGTTCCATATCAAAGATACAATCTGATTGTAAGCACTATCCATAGCTTTTCCTTATTTTTTAGTTCCCGTCATCGTGCGAGAACCATTCCTCGGTGCGAGCACAAGGCTCCATCCCCCGGCACATTCCATACGGAGCATGCCATCGTTGTAGGAAACTAAGGAAAATGATTTGCCTCCAATGACGAGGCTTTGGTTATTTATTATTTCAAATTTATATTTTTCTATGATTTCGCTCTGAAGCGTTGACTCGCCCGTGTCGGAATCATAGATGATGTTTTCCCGATAAAAGCATACTGTGTCATCTGTAAATTGCACCCAGTCGCCATCCATTGCCAAATCCGCAGACACATCCTTGCCTGCCTCCGACTGCACTGCCGCAATCAGATCCCATTCGCTATTGGCAATAAGTGCCCTCAGCTCTCCGCTAAATGCGGAAGCCTTAGTGATGGAATCATCATTTTCTGGGGCAACGTCACTTCCGCAATCGCATAAGGCGAAAGCGACTGTCGCTATAAGCAATAGTCTTACAATCCCTCTCCTAACGTGCCCGATTCGGGGGGGGGTAAATAGTTGAGTATCAGCAAGATAGCCTTTTACTCTTATATTATCGTCATCTCTTTTCATTGTTCCGTTCATAACTCTCGTAGTTATTTCTCTTGCAAAAGTACAAATAAATATTGTATTCTGCAAATAAATACGCAAAAAAATCTATAAACCCATATCAGAAATTAATTTCAATAAATTTTCAAAATCGACTTTCCTCGTATCATTGAAGGTATGTATAACATTCCTTGTCCTGTACATCCATAGGTGTAACTTATGTCGGGAAGGCGGTAATTTTTTATTCTTTTTGACATAATTCAAGTATCTCTTGCAATTTTCTCTAAAGCTGATTTCCGTTTTACTTTTGGGATAATTCATTTCCTCATACTTATGAACCATGTCTTCAAACATAATTTTTTGCTTGTTGCTAATCTTTATCAATCCAGCCTGTACCCTTGAAAGCCACCTACTCAAGGAAGTTTCTGTATCATTTGAATAAAACAGAATAGGAAATCTCTTATTCAATTCACAAAAAGATTCCAATTGTGAAATCCGTTCATTAAACGAATAAATTCTTATTTTATCGTACAGAACGAAAGATGAAGCATAGGATTTACATGATAATCCAAAATAGTTGTTTTCAAATCGGACAAAACGCCCAGTTTCTTCATTCTCTAAACTTGTTAATATACTACGAAAATTTGTAGTAGGAAAATATTCTTTTACCTTATCTAATAATACGTCAATATGGATAGGTTCATCAGATTCAATTAAGATATTTTCAATTGTACCTCTTATTCCATTATAATTAATGTTTTTCCATTCTCTCAAACCATAAATACCTTGTTTTCCAATAGACTCGATATTACTGGACTTTTGTATATATGGTTTTATTTGGTTAGAATTATCGTATATTATTTCAGGAAATTTTTCTTTTAGACGAGAAAATAAAACATCCAGTTTCAATGGTTCATTTGCTTGTTGTAGAATCACCTCCAATCCAGAAACAATGTCAATTTTATTCTTTTTAATTAGAATAGAATCATTTTCAAACGAAATGCTAATATAGTTTGTAAATATCTTTTTAGTTAATGCAATTATACTATTATCAAAGACACCACATTTTTCAATAATAATATTTTTAAGAGAAATGCATTTATCTTCAAAGTGTACACTGTTTATTAAAGAATTAATGTAGTTAAAATAATTACTTAGATTGATATTCTGTAGAATATCATTAATAAGAATTATATAATTTCCATTTACTGCAATAGTCTTTACTTTATACTTTAGAGACAATAATGCTCCTAATGAAGTTATAGAAAGATTAATTTTTTCTCTTGTAGTAATATCAATGAAAAATTGAGATGATTCCATAATATATGTATATGGAATATCATATTTATCCCAATCTTTATCATATATAATAGGCAATTCATTAACTTTTGAATAATCTGATAATATTTGTCTTATGCGAGTTTCACTAAGATTATAGTCCATGGCTATCTCCCTCGAAAGTTCCTCATTTCCTCCATTCAGGCCATATCTCCTACAAAAAATCTTCTCAAAAGATTCATTTGATGTGGTAAGGTATTTATATAAAATATATAATAAGGGCTTATATCCAAATTCTTTTTTAAAATCCAAAATAAATACTCTTTCGTCATGACTTAAGAAAGGATATTCATCCATAATATTCAGTTCGATAAGCGATTCGTCATCATCATTTATATGCTTCAAAAAAAAATTTTTAAATTCACTCAACATATTTACAATCTCATTATTTGTAGAAATCATAGTAGTATCAGGAATAATTTGACTTACCACTTCATCTTTATCCCAAAAAAGGATTGTATCTTTAAAATTCGGCAAATATTGTTTTTTAAAATTTAATGCACGAGTTGATAGCATATTGATACAGATTTCATCATATTTGCGTTGCAAATAGGATGATAGATTTACGGAGATTTTATTCACCATCTTTTCATATGGAATAATAATCGGAGTGGAGTACAATAAAGCATGATTCCGTGAAAACACCTTATATATAAGGCGATTATCCAATCCTTCTTTCAATAGATAATTTACCATGAGTTTAGAATAATGCAAATATGCCGTCCTTAGCAATTGATATTCATTGCATGCCATATTGTCGATATACTCAACCAAAGACGAGCTATAAGCCAAGGACTGGATAAAAATCATATATGAAGACTTGTAAAATCTTTGTACAACAGGCCCATAATTTGTATCATTTATAATTTGCTTGTAAGATTTTTCACTAATCTCACGCTCTTTATTAGATAACATTGTCCAGCTACGCTTATCAGGAGAAATCGGGCAGTTCTGTTCAACTTTTTGGAATAACTCTAATAAAAAATTACTTGTGTTGCGCCCAACCCCTTTAACAATTGGTAAATTTCTATTGCTTTTTATTATTCTACTATTAACATCTCCAATACTGTATATACCATTATTTTCCAATTCATGATATACACGTAGTGAAATACACCCCTCTTGATTGAGTTCGTCAATTGTTGTATCTAAATAAAAACGATCCATATTGATTATTTTTCAATTATTACTTCCCAATTAAGATTATATTTCTTTGAAATTTTCTTTAGTTCTTTCGCTTTAACTCCTGTATTTGAATGATGCCATAAATACACACCTTCTGTTATCTCCGTATTACTGTAAGATGTCTTGCGCTGATATGTATTTGAAAATTTCCTGGGGTATAATTTACGTACATTATCAATACCTGCAATAATAATTGCCTTAATATATGTTTTTGAATCACTTGATTCTTGTATTACAGCCCCATCAGGTAATACGACCTTCAATTTTGAAAGTTGGTTTTTATCTGTGTTATCTCCAATAATAGGTGAATGTGATTTATCGTTATTTACACATCCAATCTTGTCATGATTTTCAGAAACATAGCTTTGGGAATTACGGAAATCCTTTAGAATATTTACAAATCCATTATTCCAATCCATGCTAATTTCCCATTTTTGTTCAAACCATGCTATATGACCTTTCCTTACATTGGATGAATAAGATATGAAATACGGATCATTATCTACAACATTCAACTCTGAATTTCCACACAACCCCTTCTTGGTGAAATTACTACTTCCTACTATTGCTGTCATATCATAACCCATAGAGTCATTATTGGTGAATATGTAACACTTGCTATGAAAGAATTGCACTTTATCCATCTCGTTCTTCTTATACAATTTGATTTCGACTTTGGGATGGGGATATTTACTATTCTCTATGAGCAAATCAACCAATTCCTTATATTTAGGTTTGAGTTCTTTGGAAATTTTCATCAAATCCAAATTGATAAAATCATCAGGATAACGAGCTTTTCTGAGATGAGAGTTTTCACTAAGCATCTGATAATATATATATGGATCTTTACCTATTAATAATTTCAGTTTGGCGTCTTTCTTACTAAGAAAGTATTCCAACGATTCTTTCAACATTTCAGTTCCTAATAAATCCCAATACCCGGTAGCAATTCTAACTGTATTGCAATTATCACTTAGCAGACATTTATTAAGAATGTCAGACATTAACGCATTCGAATTATCAATTAATATTTTTTCCATATCTTATAATTATAATACTATCATATTAAATACTTGTCAAATTTCAGCGGTTTATAGGGATATCCGGCTGTTCGTTAATTTATAGGGAAATGAGATATTATGAGCTATTATTTCTTAGTTATATCACATGTGAAAAAATCGAATCGAGAGTATAATCAACATAACTCTTAGTATTGATTCCACCCTCGTCCATCACACATAGTACATTTTGCAACACCTGTATTATTACACAAACCACATCCAGCGCCACTGCAATTAAAACAGGCATTTACGCCACGGCCATTACAACTCATACAAGCGGATGTTCTTACCTGTGCATCATTATATCCTCTCGAATAACCCAAACTGCGTCCTCTATTCAAGCCATCACTTTCACCTTGTTTATATCCTTCTTCGTATCCAATTTTGTAGCCATATTCCTTCCCTTTCTCATACCCTTTTTCAAAAGAATCCTGTTTCATTTTTTCAACTCTTGAATTTTCTAATGGAATATATATTGAACATAAGATAATAATCATAGCTATTGGTAATATCCATTTGTGTTTTAGGGAAAAGATCGAAATATTAATACGAGTAAAGTTGTTTTTCTTATTTGATTTATTAGTTTCTTGTTCTTTTGAAACATACCTCTTACTTGCGTATAATATAAATCCTACAAAAATGATGAAAAGGATTAACATGAGAAATTCTCCTCCACCCTGGGCAGACTGTAAAAACAAATTTTTCATATAAAGAAAGATTGTTATAAGATTTTAAAATTGTTTGATTGTTTATATTATATCAAATAGAGTCAATTTCATCCTCCGATAAGCCCGTCATTTCTGATATGTCAGAAGCAGTGAATCCTTTTGACTTCATTTTTCGTGCAATATCCATTTTTTCTTCCGCACGGCCTTCTCTCCTCGCCGTATCAATTGAGTTCTTGATGTCACGGTAGGCCTTGAGGCTATCCTCGTACTCACGCAGTTCCTCAGGGGTGAACTTGGCTATCTCCGCCTCCTTGAACAGGCGATCGAACACCTTGTCTCGCAACGACTTTGGGCGGCTCTCCAATTTATAAAGATTCTTCAATACGTAGAGCCATTTGTCATAAAGCGTCACTAACTCTTCCTCCTTCTTCTTGAACTTGGCAATCTCCACGTATATGAAGTCGAGCTTCTTGTAGAACACCTTGTTGGTCTTGATGTCACAGAGCTTCACGGTGTGTGTTATCTCCTCCTTATCGAAGGCTTCCTCCTTCATGTCGAAGTTCAATAAAGCCACGGTATATACGCGAGAAAGTTTGAAGTCCCAGTCGGCACTTTTCTTAGCCTGCTCACGGATGGGAAACGTGGAATAAAACAAGGAGCGGTCCTTGAAGAATTCCTGATAGGCATTCTGCATCTCAACGATGAACTTCTCGTCGTTCTCGCCCTCGCAATACACGTCGAAGATGGCCTTGCGTGACGAGGCGTTGTCGCCGAAATGCTCCGTGTTGAGATACTTCACGTCCTTAATAACCTGCTTGCCGTCAAACAGGCTATTGAGGAAGTTGATCAGCAAGTCCTTGTTGGGGGCAGTGCCGAATATGCGCTTGAAACCGAAGTCGGTCAGCAGGCTGATGTATCTTTCTTCTATTCCATTCATACCACAAAATATATTTTTGCTGCAAAAATACAACTTTTCCGGGATATCTGCAAATAAATCAACGGAAATTTTGCAGATTAAGATTTATTTATTAATTTTGCAGTGGATATGAAATAATTACAACTATGAAAGAATTTAGTCAAGCAGAACTTGAAGCACTCAAGTATTATGTGTATTGTTTAGTTGATCCTCGCGATGACAAAGGTTCATAGGTCGAGTAGAGCGAGGGAATTTCACCCTCACCCTCTCACAGAACCGTGCGTGAAAGTCTCCCCTCACACGGCTCTTCACACTCAACTCTTTGTGCATAGACATAACCTTGGGGTCTGACCTCTCTGCCAATGATAGAATAGACTGCGGTCTTTGCCCGCTATCTCTTGCAGCCAAATGAGAGCCTTGACAATGGGCTTGCGATGGAAGCGCTTGTATTTCCTGCGTACCCAATAGGCAAGCACCATGTTCAGGTGGTTCATCACTTTGACAAACTCGGACTTGCCAAACTTGTTGTAGTAATTGTACCAACCTCGCACTTGGCTCTCAATCTCTACTGCTACCTGTTGGAGTTTCCAGTCAAGATGGGAATGCAGCTTCCACTCTTTCATCTTCTCATGCAGCTTCTTCACCGATTTCTTACTGATGGCGGGGAGAAAGCTCGTGAAGCACTGACACTGCTTTCGATTCCATGACTTGCGGCATTGGAAAGTATAGCCGAGAAAGTCGAAGGAAGCTTCATAGCCTTCAACCTTCTTTCGGGTTGATGTGGGGCATTGCACTATCTTGGTCTTCTCCGCATTGAGTTTCAAGC
>OBLI01002295.1_pt1 | contig 16519 bp, 20 predicted proteins | sample 1519701 | NCBI WGS metagenome assembly OBLI01 (sample SAMEA3663005, study PRJEB22513) | pig gut metagenome | biome: pig gut; feature: pig-associated habitat; material: faeces | place: France | collected 2012 | reverse complement strand
AGATGACATGGGACTTATTTTCATTCCCAATTTTTTAAAGTACAACGCTCCAACCTCCCCACAATCGTTAGTGAATTGGGATGCGATTATTGAAAATCTGCCTGAATGCGATCTCAAAAGTTTCGTTTGTCAACGAATTTTTAAGTATGCCAGTGAAGAATTGTCTGAAAAAATGCGTTCAAAGCTCTCAAAAGAATTTTGGGAACTTATTAAAAATCAATCAGATAGTTGTTCGCACGATGGCACGAGGGATGGCATAAGAGATGCCATAAAAGATGGCATAAACGATGGCATGAGGGATGGCACTACGCGTGCGTGCGAGCGCGCGCCCGCGCCTGACACACAACACACAACACATAACACACATATAAACACTAACAAACAACAAACTGAAATATGTAACGAAGAGCCTGCGCGCGAGGATGATGTTTGTTCTGTTTCTTCTTGTGAAGATAATTTTTCTGAGGATGAGGTGATTGATGCGCCCATCAATGTGCAGATCGAACACGCTCAACTTCAAAACCTTGACAAGATCGAAGACGAGACAAAGCCCTTAACCCTTGTCGAACTCATCACTGCTTGCAAGACGTTCGGAATAAAGCTCGGCCATACGCAAAAGACTGAGACCATAACCAACCGAAAGACAGTCAACCTTGTGGTGCTACGTGAATGTGTCAAGGCTTGGAAGGGAACCAACACCGGTACCGGCTACTTCATCGGCATTCTCGAGAACGCCTCCAAAGATCCCAACTCCATCCTTCCTCACGAAAAACGCGAAAAGCCCGAGCTGTCGGCTGAAACCATAACTGACAGGCAGGCAGGGTACTTCGCCTCAAGGCTTGTGAAGGATGTGAGTTTCCAAACAACTTTTGGTGTTGGGCACCAATCATTTGACACGTTCATCGACCAAGTAACACAACGCCTCCATGATCCGGAGTACTTCAAGGAGTACCTTCCTTGGATGCAAAAGCTTGGGTTTATCCCGACCAGAAGGGAGGCAGCATGAGCAACGAAGACATCAAACGGTTTTTCAAGGACAAAGAACCTATGAACCCACAAAAAACAGCGAAAAATTTTTTATCCAATCAAGCCGCTCGTGAAATTTGGGATTGCTGCAAGCAGTATGCCGGCACCCAAAGCAACGGATGGGGTACCGGCCATGTTGTGCCTGAGCTAGTTGACTGCCTTAAGGAACTTCATAAGTTAGTCGATGGCGGTTCGAATGATCCTCTCGGCTTCTTTCTCTGTGATCCCTTGGGTCAAAGTGGTCAACAAAGTCAAAAGGTACAAGGCGTCCCGTCTGGCAAGAGTGGCGCATTCGTTTGCGATCGTGAGCCCTTCGATTCGCTTAAGCAACACCTCTCTGGGGATGTCGTCCAGGCAGCTGTTCATTCGGGTCTTGATGAGTTGATCAATCTTCTGGCCATCGAGCGCATTAGAGAACGGAAACTTAATCGCTCCACTTTGAATGCCCGCGATGATGACTTGGATTGCTTCGCTTTTTGTGAAGGCGATCGGGTTTACTTGATTTTCTGACATGACTTTTCCCTCCTGTGAGGTGGTTGTTAATGAAGCATCTCAATTGTCTCACGGGAGGAACTTAAAAAATGGAAAAAATGAAATGACATTGGGATACGACACACAGGCAAAGATCAATCAAGTAGTCTGTAAGAACTTAAAACATATCACAGTGAAGTTTTCAGCTCTTTTTGGTACAGATGCCTTAACACTAGCTGAAAAGCTCCTTAAAGGCTTTTCTGGTGAGTTTCAAAAGGTGCATGAAAATGACAAAGCCGTTCGCAATCTTCAATGCAAAGTTTTGATCAAGGGATTTTCGATCGGCGAAGACCTCGGCGGAAAGACCTCAGCACGTCTAGTCGATATTCGAAAAGACTTTGAAAGACGCACCGGGCTGCATATCTCTGGTCTGGACGTCATGTATCAGCAAGTCGACAACTCCAAAAAAGAGTCGCCAAGCTGGTCATTTTCCTTCACTTTTTACGAAGTCGATCCGACTGAACCGGAGTTTTAGACATGGGAAAAAGTCAAAGAACTAAGGGCGCAGCAGGGGAGCGAGAAGTCTGTCATCTCATTCGTGACGTTCTCGGAGTCGATGCGAAGCGCAATCTTTCGCAAACTCGAGAAGGCGGCTGCGATATTGCCGTCGGCCCGTTCCATGTTGAGGTCAAACGTCGGGCAAAGATCGGACAGGTTTACGACTGGATGACACAGGCTCAGGGATCATGCAAAAACGGAGAGCGTCCCGTTGTTTTTTGTCGGGCAGACAACAAGAAGTGGTTAGTTGTTATGCCGGTCGAAGAGGCGTTACGGTTGATTGGCAACGAGTTGTAGGAGTTTTGCCGATGGAGTTTTTTGGCGATCCTCAGGAATACAAACTTCGCGAGATGCAGCAGTATCTGCGTTGGTGGGCGTGGTCTCAAAAAGAACGGAAAAAGACGGGGATCAACGTTCTTTACCCTCTCATGATGTCCGTCAGACGCACTGAGGAGACAGAGAAAAACGTTCGACGCGGTTTAGCTCTTGACCAAAAAATACCAGTGACCCGAATCGAAAAGCAAATAATCGCTCGAAAAGTCGATGCGATTATGAACGATCCAGATTTGTGGCGAGGGCATTATCGTGACAAGGAGATTTTGGCCATGTTTTATCTCGACCAGAGCGCAAACCCTCGAGGCTGTAACGAGCACGAGCGAGTATTCGCTAAACGCTTTAGAGTCTACAGAGGTCGAGCAGTTTCGATGATCCGGAGCGCGCTTTGGTATTTTTCGACTCTTTACGGATAATGAAAACAAAAAATCCAAGAACGGCATTGACAATCAAATAGAGAGGAGTAATATCTGCAGTGACAATTCGTATGGTCCGTTTAAAAGCACGTTGAGTTCGAGCGCCTTGGGGCGCTTTTGGCGTGCCCGGAAGAAACCTGAAGAGAAGCCCGAAGCTAATAGCGACGGGCTTTTTTAGTTTCATGTTCCTGCGATAGCTCAAAGGGAGAGTTCACGCTTGGAAGCTGGTGGGGATGTCGGTTCGAGTCCGACTCGCAGGGCCATTTGCCACTCTTTAAATTTCGCTACGTTAGGGTCGTTGGAAGTCTTTTTCAATTCCTGACGCTTTGGGGCTCTAACCCCGTTTTTTATTCAAATGCCGATCCTGAAACCTTGCTCATATCCAGGCTGCAGAAAGCTCGTACCGATAGGACAAAAATACTGTGACCAGCACAAGGACACTGTTCAAGTGCAACGCCCTCGATATGATCGTTATAGAGAGTCAGCAGCCGTGAGAGGGTATGGACATCGCTGGCGTAAGTTGCGAGCCGCATTCCTTAGAGAGCATCCGCTTTGTGAGGAGTGCAGGAAGAAAGGAATATTGACTCCCGCCACGGACGTTGACCACATCATCCCTCACAAGGGCAATCAACAATTGATGTGGGATAAGAATAACCTCCAGGCTCTTTGTAAATCTTGCCACTCTAGAAAGACTGCAAGAGAGGATGGAGGGTTTGGAAATTCAAAAAAGTCTCTTTAGCTTGTTGCAAACTCTCCTAAAGGGTGATTGAGGCTCTGGACTATTTTGATTTACCTTTTCATCTAAGGGCAAATAACGTTTAGCAGTGAGTTTGTTGAGAAGCCCTCCAGATAACGAAATTCGTATTGATTTCATTGTGTGATGAGGCTTGACATAAACCAAATATGTTATTGGTTTAGTCTGGCGTGTTTTTGGGTCAACTTTGATTGAGACAGGTAGTTCTTCCGATGTGAAGTTAGACGTTTGCTTTGGGGTGAAACCGATAAAAATGACATCTGAACCAGGCGGATTGTCATAAACCTCATATTCACCGTGAGCTAAATCACAATCGGGGATTCGGATTTTTTCGAAAAGAACTTCATCGTTTCCCGGATAGATGTGAAGCTCAATGAGATAGATGCCGTTATCTATTTCAGAAACTTCAGGGTCGAAAGTAACCCCAGATGCACGCAATGCAGACATATTCTTCCAAAGTTTGACAAAGGCTGAGCCTAAAAGTTTTAGAAAGTCTTCCAGCATGCTGAAGTTCCTTAAGGCAAGTTGTTATTTGGTCATTTCAATTATGCCTTAAGGACTTAGCATGGTGAGGGTGGGTCAAAAGTCGCGCGAGAAAGCTTCTAGACCGCGCTTTCACCTAATTTTTTACGCGTGCATTTCGCAAAGTTTTTATGCCTAGAGTCAGGAAGTCAGATACAGAGAAAAAAGCTCAAGGAACGCTTCAGAGGTGTCGTATCCCCAAAATTCCAGTCTCTTTTAGCGAGAAAAAACTCTCAGCAGAGCCTCCCAAAGGTCTGAGGCAAGACGCAAAGGATGCTTGGGCAATGGCGATTGAGTGTTCTCCTTATCCTCTTGTAGCCATTGATTTATCTGTACTTGAGCGATGGGCTCGCAATTACGCCATGTATAGACGACTTGAGCGGGAAGTGGAAGATGAGAGCATCGTCTGTGAGCTTGATCCTACCAAGCTCAACCCTAAGTTCAATGCCATGATCAAAATACAGCAGGTATTGGCCAATTGTGAAAAAGAACTTGGATTTACACCTGTATCGCGCGCCCGTGTGCGCGCGCCCGAGAAGGAAGATGATACAGAAAACGTTTTTGAATCCTTATGAAAGAGCGTCCAGATTATTTAAAGATCGCCAACGAATACTGTCAGTCGGTTTTGTCCGGTGAAGTCCCCGCTTGTCGATGGGTAAAACTCGCCTGTCAGAGACAAGTGAACGACCTGAAAAAGTCGCAAGAAGGGAGCTTTCCCTACGTTTTTGACCGTAATGCCGCTTCTCGGGTTTGTTGGTTTATCGAACATCTCACCCATGTGAAGGGGGAGTTAGCAGGTCGCTTTATTCACCTGGAGCCGTGGCAAGTCTTTATTTTGACCACGGTGTTCGGGTGGTTGACGGAGGATGGAAGAAGACGCTATCGGCGTTCATATATTGAAGTGTCGAGAGGCAACGGAAAGAGCGCCATATCAAGTGGCGTTGCTTTGTACTGCTTGTGTGCAGATAAAGAACAAGGAGCCGAAGTCTACAGTTTCGCAACGACCCGAGACCAAGCCAAGATTGTATTTGGCGATGCCAAGCAAATGGCGGCCAAAAATCCCCAGTTACGAAAGGCTTTTGGGTTACAGGTTTTAGCCAACTCTCTTTACTTGCCCAACGATGCCAGTACCTTTCAGGCGAAATCCGCAGAAGGCTCAACACTTGATGGCCTGAATACTCACTGCGCCATCATTGACGAATTGCACGCCCACAAAACACGGGCGGTTTATGACGTTGTTGAAACATCATTGGGTAAGCGCCTGAATTCGTTGATGTGGATCATCACAACAGCAGGGTTCGATACTTCAGGCATTTGTTATGAAGTCAGAACCATGGTTCGAGAGGTGCTTGAAGGGAAGGTCTTTGATGACTCTCAGTTTGGGATCATCTACACCATTGACGAGGATGACGACTGGAAGACCGAAAAGGCTTTAAAAAAGGCGAATCCCAATTGGGGGATTAGTGTTCGTCCGGAGGTGGTGAGCTCTTTGCAAAAGAAGGCGATTGTTTTGCCGAGCGCCATGAATAACTTCAAGACTAAGCATCTTGATGTTTGGTGTTCCGCATCATCGGCTTGGATGGATATGCAAGCGTGGGATACTTGTACGGATCCTTCACTTGATAGGGTTAATTTCGAAGGAGATGATGTTTTTATTGGTTTGGACTTAGGTTCTAAAAGCGATTTAACCGCAAAAGTCCTGATTTTTCCCAAAGAGGCTGAAGACGGGAAGATGCACTATTACATCTTCTCGGACTTCTATTTGCCTCAGAGGGCGATTGAGACTAGCACCAATTCACAATACGCGGGTTGGGCAGAGGAGGGTCTTATCCACGTCTGTGGTGGAGCGATGACCGATTTCAATGAGATCGAGGAGTCCATTCGCGAGGATCTAAGCCGTTTTAATGTGAGAGCGGTGATCTACGACCCTTGGCAGGCGACACAGCTTGCCAACAGCCTTTCTGAGAATGATGCTCCAATGGTGGAGTGTCGCATGACGGTACAAAACCTTAGCGATCCGATGAAATCCCTTGAAGCCTTGGTTTTGGATGGGCGTTTACATCATGACGGTAATCCCGTCATGAATTGGATGATGGGCAATGTGGTGGCCAAGCTTGACCATAAGGACAACATTTTCCCGAACAAAGACCGCTATGAGAACAAAATCGATGGCCCAGTTGCCCTGATTATGGGTTTGGGAAATGCGTTGATGGGTGAAGAAAATGAGTTCGCAGGTTTTGTGGAGTCAGGAGATGTCACCTTTTTTGAATGGTAAAACGAAATGTTTGTTCAACGAATGATTAATTGGGTGACGAGTTGGGGAGGTCCGCTAGGTACTGCATCAGGTCAACAGGTCACCATACCCATAGAGCCCATTTTGGATCAGACAAAGTTGGTCTCGCCAGATGCGGCATTACAAATTTCATCGGTCTATGCCTGCGTGGAGCTATTGGCTCAGACGCTTTCAACCCTGCCTTTATTTGTCTATCGAGAAAGGGCGGACGGTGGCAGAGAGCCAGACAAAACAGGAAGGCTCTGGTACTTGCTGCATGAGCGCCCAAATGCTTGGATGACGCCGTGTGAGTTTATCTCTGCGATGGTGGTCAATCGTATGCTCAGAGGCAATGCCTATGTTCTGATTGAGCGAGATAGTGATGGGCTCCCTATCGCATTGATTCCGCTGTCTGCTGATCAAATGGAAGTCTCGATCATTGAGGGTGGGGAGGTCTACACCTACTACCAAGACGGCAAAATCAGTGCAATTGCTCCAGAAAATATCATCCATTGGAAGGGATTGGGCAATGGCTTCATGGGCTTATCCAAGTTGGAGTACATGCGAGCCTCTACCAACGAAGCAATTTCTGCGCAGTCGAATGCAAATTCTTTGTTCGGTAAAGGTTCTAAGCCTAGTGGCGTACTTCAAACGGATTCCAAGCTTAACGAAGATCAGGTCAAAGCGTTAATGAGGCGCTTCCAGACCAACATGACAAGTTCGGGTGGCGGCCTCATTATTGTTGATCGCGGCTTGAAATACACACAAATGTCGTTGTCCCCTGCGGATGCTCAGCTTTTACAGACGCGTCAATTCACGGTCGAAGAGATTTGCCGATGGTTTGGTGTGCCGGGTGTACTGGTGGGATCTAATGCTCAGACGACTTGGGGAAGCGGTATTCAGCAAATTATTGAAGGTTTTCACAAATTCACGATTGGGCCGCTTTGTAAACAGCTTGAGCAGGCCTTTGAAAGACGCTTGCTTTCTGTAAACGACACGGATTTAACGATTGAGTTCAAGCTTGATGGGTTCCTGAGGACTTCTCCCGAGGCGCGAGCGCAGTACTACTCAACGATGAGTCAAAACGGCGTGATGAGCCGAAATGAGATTAGAAAGCTCGAAAATCTTCCGCCAGTAGAGGGTGGCGATGAGCTGACAGCACAAAGCAACTTGGTCCCTCTAAGAAAACTCGGAAAAGTTTCAACAGGTAGTTCTCCTGCAAACGGAGAAATAGTGAGGCAATAATGGCAATTCAGTACAAAGAAATTCCGCTTTCCGGTGTTGAATTGAAGATGGAAGGCGATAGCAGAAAATTCCGAGGCTATGCCTCGGTTTTTAATTCTGTAGACAGCTATGGCGACACGATTTTGCCGGGCGCATACGCAAAAACGTTGCAGGCTTTCGGAATGCCGAAGATGTTCTTTGGTCACAAATGGGATTTGCCGATTGGTAAATGGACTAAAGCCGTAGAAGATGAAAAAGGTCTTTACGTTGAAGGTGAACTGACGGCAGGTAATCAACAGTCCGATGCAGTTTTAGCCGCACTCAAGCACGGGACGGTAGACGGATTATCCATTGGGTTCCGTTTGAGTGATGGCGACTATGAGGAAAAACAAGAAGGCGGTCGACTGATTAAGTCGGTATCACGCTTATTTGAGATTTCAATTGTTTCCTTCCCTGCGGATGGGAAGGCACGTGTTGTTGAGGTTCGAAGTGAAGACATTGACAACATTAAAAGTATCCGCGAACTCGAGGGCTTCTTGCGGGATGCAGGCGGTTTCTCAAAGTCGGTAGCGGCTTCTTTGATTGCCAAAACCAAGCAGCTGGTGAAGCTTCAGAGGGAGTCTGAGGAAGAACAGAAGGCTGTTGAAGAAATTGTGAAACGCCTTAAGGCGTTGGAAACAACCATGTAAGGAGTAAAAATCATGGAACTGAAAGAAGTAATGGAGGCCCTAGATCGAATCGAAGGCAAGATGCAAGAAACAAGCTCCAGCAACGAAGCCGAGCTAAAGCGCTTGGGTGAAGAACAAACCAAATTCGCCCGTCAATTGTTGGAGCTCCAACAAAAGGGCATCAAGGTTGCATCCGGAGATGAAAAGAAAAGTGTGGGGGATGAGTTCGTTGCCACTGAAAACTTCAAGGCTATGGCCTCCGGTGCAGCCCGAAGTGTACGAGTCGATATCAAAGAGGGTGTGGCCGAAGGTAAAGCTTCCGCTCAAAACCCGATCACGACTCCGACGGGTGGCGTGGTTCAAGCCTACCGCCGTCCGGGTGTTTTGGCCGGTGCCTTCCGCCCCTTGACGATTGAATCGCTCTTCCCGACGATTCCTGTCACAACAAACGCTTTTGAGTACGTTCAAGAGAAAGAAGCGGACAACGTCAATGGCGCGGCCTTCGTAGCTGAAGGTGCACAAAAGCCATTCGGTAGCACAGCTTTTGAAACAAAGACTGGAAACATTCGCACGATTGCTCACATGGCACGTGTGTCTAAGCAATTGATGGATGACGCACCCGCTTTGGTGGCTTACATCAATCAACGTTTGGTTTACGGCGTGGACTTGGTGGTTGAAGATCAGTTGGTTACGGGTGACGGCACGGGTCAAAATCTTTCAGGCATTTTGAACACCGGTAACTTCACGGCTCATGGCGCAACGCTTGAAAACCTTGATAAGGCTCCGACCATTTTTGACTTGATCCTTTTTGCCAAGAGCAAGGTTGAACAAGCCTTCTACCGTCCGAACGTTATTCTCTTGAATCCTTCGGATTGGTCTCAACTGCAAATGACCAAGAACGCCTCGGGTGATTACTACCTCGGTCATCCCGCAAGTGTGGCTCCAAAGTACTTATGGGGTCTTCCTGTGTGGACGACGCCTGCCATCACGGCGGGCAAGTTCCTTGTTGGCGACTTTAATGCCGCCGCAACCTTGTGGACTCGCCAAGGTATGACGGTTGAAATGTTCGAGCAAGATTCTGACAACGTTCAAAAGAACTTGATCACGATTCGTGCCGAACGCCGCCTCGGTTTCGGTGTCGAACGTCCTGCCGCTTTGGTTGGCGGCGACTTGATTGTTCCGTCCGTCTAAGTCTGTGGGATTCCCCCTGGTAACAGGGGGAATATGAATCATGAAGATAACTATTTTGAAGAAGTGCTTGTTGCTGAGTGGCGTTCAGAAGAAGGGTGCCACTTTGGTAGTTAATGACGCGTTGGCCAAGTCTCTGATCGCCTCTGGTGTTGCCAAAGAAGTCTCTACCTCCGAGGTGGAGAAGCCTGCTCAAGAGCCTCAAGATGTTGAGAACAAAACAGAGCAGCCAGAAGAAATGAAGTAGGTGGTGACATGGTTAATAGTTCCTCTGCTGTTTCAGCCGTAACGCTTGAGGAGGCAAAAACTCATTTGAGGGTAGATCACAAGGCAGAGGATACCTTAATCGAGGCCTTGTGTTTGACCTGCACGCAATTAGCCGAACATGAATTGCAACGCCCGTTGATTACCCGTGGTGAAGAAGTCGGTTACGGTGTAAGCCCCGAAGATGTTCCCGTGGCGATTCGTCAATGGATTTTGCTTCATGTCGGCACTTACTACGTTCAGCGTGAGAGCTCGAGTACGGTGGAAGTAAAGCCACTTTCGTTCGTGGATCATCTTTTGGATCCCTATCGAAATTGGGGAGGGGATGATGAAGCTTCCTGATATCGGCTCTTTGAATAGACGTATTTCGTTGTATTTGATTCGACAGATCCCTGAGGGTGAGTTCGGACTTAAAGATGAACGGGAGAAAATTGCTGAAGTCTGGGCCAAGCGTGAGGTGGTCGGTGGTCAAAATTATTGGCAGTCGGTCAACCTTGAGGAGACGGTCACGCATCGCTTCTTCGTTCGTTGGGTGAAGGCGCTGACCCGTCCGGTGGACTTGACCAAAATTGTTGAGATTGAGTGCGAAGAGATTCGTTATCGAGTCAGACGCGTTACCGATGTCAATGACGCTCACTTGTTCACGATGCTTGAGTGCGAGGAGTTAGGCCATGGCCATGCGATTTAGTGTTGCGTTTGATAAGCCGTTGACCTTTCCTGATTTTGACAAACGAGCTCTAAAAAATGCTCACCGAGAAGTTGGACGCGAGTTACAAAAGAGAGCTCGCCTTCTCGTTTCGAGGAAAGGACTCTCTAAGCCAGGGGAGAACCCAAGCAGGGTTACAGGGCTTCTTAGACGCAACATCCGCTACCGCGTATCTCGCTCGGGATTTTCTGTGGCCCTATTTAACGATCCAAAGAAAATGCCGGAGTTTTATCCGGCATTCGTTTATTACGGTCACAGAGGACCTGGTACAGATAAAGGATTGGGGGTAGACGGCAAGAAACAACATGGCAGGAAGCGTATTGGCACTAAGGTCGCAGCACCTCGCAACAATTGGATTGTGCAGGCGACAGAAGACTACGGTTACGCCAAGTATGGGGTTGTCATGAGAAAGGTGTTTGATGAGGCAATTAAGCCAGGAGTGATTTCTAAATGAAATTAGGACCGATCATTAATGCACTTCGTCTGAAGTGCCCTTCCTTTGAGAGCCGTGTGGCAGGCGCTGCCGAGTTTTCAAAAATTGATGACAGCACAGTGATGAATCTGCCCTGCGCCTTCGTGGTGCCCTTGGGGGAGACGGCGGAACAACCGATCAACCAAACGGATTACCGCCAGACAGTGGAGCAAAACTTCTCAGTCATCGTATATGTCTCGACCGAAACTGATGAGCGTGGGCTTATCGCTTATGACCGTATCGAAGAACTCAAACTTGAAGTGATGAAAGCCATCTGTGGATGGGAGCCGATCGACAATGCCGATCCGATTTCTTATGCCGGAGCCAGCATCCTTAGTTTGAACAAAGCACGGCTTTGCGTTCAGCTCGAGTTCACAATTCTTTACGACATTGTCGATAACGAAACGCGTCACGGCGTGGATCTTGGAGAGCTTCCAAACTTGGAAATGGTTCATGTGGACGTTGATCTAATGTTCCCAGATGGTCTGATCGAGGTGCAGACAGACATCAAACTAGGAGAAAATTAAATGGCAATTTCCTTTTCCCAAATTCCGAGCGGCATTCGAGTGCCGCTTTTTTATGCCGAAGTTGATGCCTCTATGGCAAACTCCGGTAGCAACAATCTCAAAACGCTTTTGATCGGGCAAATGCTCACAAGCGGTGTGGCTCAAACCGGTAAGCCCGTCTTGGTCTCGGGAGACAGTCAAGGCAAGGAGCTTTTCGGCCGAGGCTCTGTCTTGGCTCGAATGAACTCAGCCTACCGTAAGAACGATACTTACGGTGAAGTCTGGGCAATTCCTGTGAGTGATGCAGATGCTGCACAAAAGGCTTCCTGCACAGTGACGGTGACCGGTACTGCAACGGCTGCTGGTTCTGTCTTTCTTTATATTGGCGGCGATCGAGTTACTGTCAATGTAGCTATTGATGATACGGCTACCAACGTGGCCAAGGCTTTGAATGCTGCTATCAACGCTAAGCTTGACTTGCCGGTCACGGCTAACACGTCAGAAGAGACGGGCATCGTGACACTTGAAGCCAAGAACGGTGGTTTGATCGGAAATGATATTCGCGTGGCTGTGAACATTAACGGTTACGCTTCAGGTGAAGTTTTGCCTGAAGGCATTCAAGTTGAGATCTCAGCTATGAGTGGTGGATCAGGCACACCTGAGTTAAGTGAAGTAATCAAAGCGATGGGCAATGAAGAGTATGACTTCATCGTGATGCCCTACTGCGACACGGCCTCTTTGGATGTCTTTAAAGAGGCGATGAACGATAAGACAGGTCGTTGGTCTCCCATGATGCAGCTTTATGGTCACGTCTACACTGCCATGCGAGGTGATGTCTCCGACCTTCAATCCTTTGGTTCGGCACGAAATGATCAGCATGCAACGGTCTTGGGTGTTGAGACCACGGTGCCGAACCTCACTTGTGAAGTCTTGAGTGCTTTTGCTGCACAGTGTGCTACGGCCATTGCCAATGATCCGGCCCGTCCTTTACAGACGCTGGAGTTGATTGGGATTGCGGCAGCTCCTGAAGGTGAACGCTTTACATTGAATGAAAAGCAAACACTTTTAACGAATGGTATTGCTACTACATATGTCGGCGGTGGTTATGTGCGCATCGAACGTGCAATTACGACTTACCAGCGCAATGCCTTAGATGATGAAGACACTAGCTATCTCGATAGTGAAACCCTCCATACCTTGGCGTATATCTTGCGTGACTTAAAGAGCATCATCACGACAAAGTATCCGCGTCACAAGCTTGCAAACGACGGCACGCGTTACGGTCCCGGCCAGGCGATTGTGACACCTTCGGTTATCCGCGGTGAGTTAATTGCTCAGTATCAAAAGCTTGAAACCCTGGGGATCGTAGAAAATGCAGATCTCTTTGCAAAGAACCTGATTGTTGAACGTGACACAAACGATGTCTCACGATTGAACGTGCTCTTACCGCCTGATTTGGTGAATGGTTTGCGCATCTTTGCCGTTTTGGCTCAGTTCCGACTTAATTATTAAAGGAGAAACATAATGCCTCGAATTAGTGGTATTTGCTACATCAAAGTCAACGGCGAGCAGTTGTCTTTGAACGGTTCCTTAACATGTACCATGAATACCGTCACTCGTGAGGCAGTGATGGGGTCAACTGGTGTTGCTGGGTTTTCCGAAACCCCGGTTGCACCGACTATCAGTGGAACCTTTAATGTTGGAAGCGATTTCCCGATTGACACTTTGATGCAAACAACCGATATGACCGTCACGGCTGAATTGGCCAACGGTATGGTCTTTACTTTGTCGGAAGCCTTTGTTTCGGGTGAGGCTCAGTACAGTCCGAGTGATGGCACGGTTTCTTTGACCTTTACCGGTGTGAAGGGGAATTGGTCATGAATACATACAAGTTAAAGCAACCTGTGGAGCAAGGCGAAATCGTTTATGAGACGCTTGAATTGCGTGAGCCCACAGGTAAGGATGTCAAAACACTCGGTCTTCCTTTTACTTTTAAAGGTGATTTGCGGATGGACGTGATTTGTCAATATATCTCAACATTGGCAGCTGTTCCGCCGTCTGTAGTCGATAAGTTGAGTGCAAAGGATATTTTGCAGATGGTACCGATTCTTGTCGGTTTTTTCGGCGATGTGGATGGGCTGATGTAGCGCAGATGCGCGATCGGCTCTTTGAAGTGGCAAGGTGGTGGCGCCTGAATCCTTTCGAGGTAGAGGCGCTGCCTTTATCAGACTTCTGCGAACTGCTTGATCAGGCCCTGCGGATCAAGGAATTGGAGGAAAAACAATGGCAGGAAAGACGTACACATTAAAGACAATCTTGTCTTGTGTTGATCAGGTCTCACCTGCACTGACACATGTGCGTAGACAGTTGCGCACAGTGGACAGAGTCTTTGCCAATGTCTCTGAGGCAGCTGTGGGGCTTGCGGGTAAGCTTGCTGCTCCGCTGACGTTTTTGGGCGGTGCGGGTCTATTGTCTTTACAAGACTCTGTTCGCACTTATATGGACTTGGGTGGCGCGATTGACGATGCCGCTCAGCGTGCGGGCGTTGCGTCGACTGCCTTACAGAGCCTGCGCTTTGCAGCCCAGATGGGCGGTATGCAAGCCGAAACAATGGATAAGGCTCTGAGTCGTTTGACGCAACGCATGGGGATGGCTGTGGCCGGTAAGGGGGAGGATCTGGCACAGCTTTTCAAGACCCTCGGAATCCATTGGAAAGACGCAGAAGGAAACATCAAAAATGCAGCCGAAGTGATGCGCCAGTTGGCTGAAGCTGTCAGGGTCAACGAGTCCTCTGCCGATCGTCTACGTATTTTGACTGCGGCGTTCGGTGGAGAAGTGGCTGCGCAACTGGTTCCCGTTCTTCAGGATGGTGCGGCAGGATTGGATGCTATGGCTTCCAAGGCTAAGGAAATGGGCTTGGTCTTCAGCAAAGAAGACGTCCAAGCGGCAGCGGCCTTTGGTGACACGATGGAGATTTTCAACAGCGTCATTCAGTCGGTGCAGTTTTCAATCGGTGCGAAACTCGCACCGGTATTAAGCAGGTTTGTGGGGCAACTACAACAAGTCATCATTGCCAATCGGGAACTTATCTCGCAACGTATTGAAAGGATTGTGCAGGCGCTTATCGACACAGTGGAAAAAGTCGATTTTGGCAAGCTGATTGACGGATTCTTTGACTTTATCGAATCGATTGGTAGGGTGGTAGACGCAGTCGGAGGCTTTAAGTACATCATTATGGCGCTAGGTGCTGTTTTGGGTGCAAGTCTTCTCTCAAACATTATTAATCTTGCAACCAATCTTTGGAGCTTACTGCCGGCTCTGACAGCTTTGGGCAAAGCCGTTTGGGGGTTGCTTGGCCCTTGGGGGCTATTGGTTGGGGCGATTACAACACTGTTAGTAACTAACTGGGATACGGTGACCGCTTACTGGGAAAAGCTAAAAACTTTGGTGAGCGGTGTCTACGATTGGATCAATGAAAAGATTCAAGGGTTGATGGATCTCATGCCCGACTGGCTTTTGGGTTCCCGTGGTGACGTGTTTGTGAGAAACAACCAAACCGTTCAGGAGGCGCCCATGGTAAGTACGCCTTTGATCAGTAACAGTCGTGGCATGGAAGGCACGGTCAACATCAGAGTGGCTAGTGATGAAGGTTCTCGGGTCACTGTGGAGGGAACCGAGGCGAGCGACGGGGTGCTTAATGTTGAGCAGCTCGGGCAGTATTCGTTTGTGGATTATTAAAGATGACAACTTACGCGCAGCGAGAACTTAGAGAGGGCTCCTTCAGAGGAATTGCTTTTGAAACAACTTCGGCAGAAGTCACGGTTGGTCGCCGTGTGCAAGTTTTTGAGTATCCGCAACGTGATATTCCGTTTGTCGAAGACTTAGGACGCTCTGCTCGCACAATCAAATTTACAGCATTTGTTGTTGGTCAGGACTATATTGCCCGCATGAACCGATTGATTGCGGCACTTGAAGAGCCAGGTTCGGGAACTCTTATTCATCCCTGGCTTGGCCAAATGACAGTCACAGCAAAGGCTGCGAGTTCGGTGAAGTTCTCCACTGCTCTTCGTACAGCGAGCATCACGCTTGAGTTTGTTGAAAGCGGCGAGTACAAGTTCCCGATGTCGGACACTGATACGGGGAACTTAAGTCGGCAGATGGCAGATCTTGTGAAAAACACAGCGATAGCAAGCTTTGCCGCTAACTTTAACTTGGACGGCGTGCAGGATTTTGTAACATCAGCGGTCTCCGGTAACCTCGCTGAGTACCTCAGACTTGATGGTATTCAAGACTTGGCCAAAGTGTTTGATCTCTCGGATGCAATCAGCGATGTGATCTCGGATGGTCTAACATTGGTCAGCGGTGACGCGACTGTCTTGGGTAACAAGATTGCTAATGCAATGGGGCTCGGTGGCTATGTCTCAAGTGTGAACAATTGGCGACGTGTTTGTCGCCAGATCTCACGGCTTACCCAAAGTGATGACTTAAATCGTGAGGTCTCTACGGTGGGCGTCTCTGATACGTCGTCTGAGACGATCTCAAACGCGACCAAGCAGATTGAATCCTTGATTCGTGCGGTGTTGATCTCCAATGTGGTGGGTGCAAGTTCCCTGGTTGGTACTGAGCAAGACCGCATCAATGAAGCTGAAGCGGTTCGCACGATGGCCTATGAAGAGCTTGTCTCTGTCCGTGACGAAGTCCTTCAAAGCATTGATGAAGAGATGCTCAATGTCATAGATGACGATCTATACAGTGCACTTGAGCAATCGCGTACTGCGGTTTGGCAGGACATGACTGAGCGAGCGGAAAAAGAGGCGCGTTTGGTGACCTTTACGCCTCCTACGGTGATGCCAGCATTGGTTCTTGCCTATGACTACTACGGTGATTCGGAACGAGAGGCCGAGATCGTGGAGCGCAACAATATTGCTCACGCGGGATTTGTTCCCGTGAGAGAATTAAAGATGCTGAGTGAATGAGGGGAACCGTGAGATGCTTCAGAAATAGTTGAACATCGTTACATTCATCCACAATGATTGGACTATAATGAAAGTACAGGAGATGGATGTATGAAACGCCTCATGGTATTAGTTCTTGCTGGGTTGTTCTCGATGGTGTCAGCCTCTGCGATGGCCGCCGGCT
>OBLI01002294.1_pt1 | contig 16519 bp, 15 predicted proteins | sample 1519701 | NCBI WGS metagenome assembly OBLI01 (sample SAMEA3663005, study PRJEB22513) | pig gut metagenome | biome: pig gut; feature: pig-associated habitat; material: faeces | place: France | collected 2012 | reverse complement strand
TGAAAGCAATAATTCGTGCAATTTGTGATATTCGTTGTTGAATAATCAATAATCAATAATCAGTTATCAATAATCAGCAATCAGTAATCAATAATCAAAATCAATGGAACAGAGACAATGGACAACAATAAAGGAATTCAAGGAGATACTCTTTGAAGAGTATAACGGCATAGCCAAGATAACCATCAATCGCCCACGCTATCGTAATGCTTTCACACCCCTCACCACCTATGAGATGAGTCAGGCCTTTGCCTATTGCCGCGAGATGCAGAATATCAGTGTGGTCATACTCACAGGCGCTGGCGACAAGGCCTTCTGCTCGGGAGGCGACATGCATGTGAAAGGACGTGGAGGATATGTGGGCGACGATGGAGTGCCACGACTCAACGTGCTGGATGTGCAGAAGCAGATACGCTCGCTGCCCAAACCTGTCATCGCCATGGTAAATGGTTATGCCATCGGCGGCGGACATGTGCTCCACCTCATGTGCGACCTCACCATAGCCAGCCAAAATGCCATCTTCGGACAGACTGGTCCCCGTGTGGGCTCTTTCGATGCAGGATTCGGTGCCAGTTATCTGGCCCGCATCGTAGGTCAGAAGAAAGCGCGCGAGATATGGTTTCTCTGTCGCCAATACTCTGCCGTCGAGGCTGAGCAGATGGGCATGGTAAACAAGGTGGTGCCTCTCGACAGACTCGAAGACGAATGTGTGGAGTGGGCCGAAAGGATGATGGAGCATAGTCCGCTGGCTCTTAGGATGATAAAGGCTGGTCTCAATGCCGAACTCGACGGACAGGCAGGCATACAGGAACTGGCTGGCGATGCCACCATGCTCTATTACTTCCTTGATGAGGCACATGAGGGTGGCAAGGCTTTCCTCGAAAAGCGCAAACCCGACTTCAAGAAATATCCCAAACTGCCATAACAGATTTATCACCATGATTAAGATAGAGATAACTCCGCGGGTGTTTCATTTCAAGCAGCCTGCCACTACCTCAAGGGGTGCCTATACCGAGCGCAAGTCATGGATGGTCACCATCACCGACACTCAGACCAAACGACAGGGGGTGGGGGAGTGTGCACCCCTCCCAGACCTCAGTTGCGATGCTATTGCCGAATACCACAGCATACTCTCTGCCGCATGCCAACACATAGAGCAGACAGGCACCATCAACCGACAGATGCTCTTGCCATATCCATCCATGCTCTTCGGACTGGAAACGGCCATGGCGCACCTGCAGGCAGGCTCTTATGCCCTCTTCAATACACCCTTTTCCAGGGGCGAGGCGCCCATAGTGATCAATGGCCTCGTGTGGATGGGCTCGTTTGATGAGATGATGGTTAGGATAGAAGAGAAACTGAGTCAGGGTTTTCATTGCGTCAAACTGAAGATTGGCGCCATCGACTTCGACTCCGAACTGGAGATGATCAAGTTCATACGCAAGCGCTTTTCTTATCATGACCTCGAGTTGCGCGTAGATGCCAATGGTGGTTTCTGCTTCGATGATGCCCTATACAAACTCGAACTCCTCTCGCAGTATTCCATCCACTCCATAGAGCAACCCATACGTCAGCGACAGTGGGCCAACATGGCTGAACTATGCCGTGAGTCGCCACTGCCCATAGCCCTCGACGAGGAACTCATCGGCATCAACATTCCCGACATGAAACGCCAGGTGCTCAACATCATCAAGCCTGCCTATATAGTGCTCAAACCAAGCCTGCATGGTGGCATGTCGGGCACCCGCGAGTGGGTAGCCATAGCCCGCAGCATGGGCATAGGTTCATGGATTACCAGTGCTCTCGAAAGCAATGTGGGGCTCAATGCCGTGGCGCAATTGGCTGCCGATATATACATGTCTGGCAATGATAGACGCACACATGGCATTATGCCGCAGGGATTGGGCACAGGACAACTCTATACCGACAATATACCCATGCCACTCCAACTCAAAGGCGAACAACTATGGTTCAATACCGGCATGACCGACATGACCGACAAGACCGACATGAACGACATGAACGACATGAACGACATGAACGACAACACCAACATGACCAGTTGACCAGTTTACCGTTTACTTTTTTACCTTTTATGACCCTTGAAGAGTTTCTGAGCGAATGGCATGATGATGCCAACACCGTGCTTGTTCACACCAGCGGTTCCACGGGCAAACCCAAGCCCATGCGAGTAGAGAAGAGTCGCATGCAGGCCTCTGCGCGCACCACATGCCAATACCTACAGTTGCGCCCAGGCGATAGTGCCCTGCTCTGCATGCCCTTAGATTATATTGCTGGTAAGATGATGGTGGTAAGGGCCATCACCTGCGGTTTGCGCTTGCTTACAGTGCCACCGTCGGGTCATCCCCTGGCATCCTTGTCGCAGGCGCCCGATTTTGCTGCCATGGTGCCCATGCAGGTATACAATTCGCTGCAAGTGCCCCGTGAGCGGCGTTTGCTTGCCCATATCCGCCATCTCATCATCGGCGGTGGAGCCATAGATAGCCATTTGGAGCATCAACTCCGCCTTTTCCCCAACAATATCTGGAGCACCTACGGCATGACCGAGACGCTCTCGCATGTGGCATTGAGGCGTCTGAGCGGCAGTGAGGCATCAGAGTGGTATAGTCCGCTGGATGGTGTCACCATCAGTGTCGACTCTCGCGGATGCCTTGTTGTAGATGCGCCCAGGGTTTGTGCCCACCCCCTGCATACCAATGATATTGTTGAGATGGATGCCCATGGTGCTCGTTTTCGCATTATCGGTCGCATAGACAATGTGGTTGATAGCGGTGGAATAAAGATACAGATAGAAGAAGTAGAGCAGAGGTTGCGCCCCCTGCTCCCATATCCGTTTATGATCATAAAGGTTTCAGATAAGAAATTCGGCGAGGCCATGGCACTACTCATTCAGGTGCAACAATATGGTTGCCACGATGACGAATCTAACAATAATGCCCACGATGCCGAATCTAACAATAATGCCCACGATGCCGAATCAAAGGCCATGGAGATATGCCGTAGTGAGTTGCCGCGCTATTGGCAGCCCGCCCATTATATTGCCGTGCCCTTGCTGCCTCTCACCGACACGGGCAAACCAGCGCGTGCCAAGGCCAAGGCCCTCTATTGCCCCGAATTGTAAACATAGGCATGTGTGATGTCGTTATCTATTGCCCATCTCTGTAGAAGTCGAGGGCTTCGATGATTTCTTCTTTGCTTGCTGTTTGGTTTATGCGTATGTCGCCCACCTCTCCCAGCAGTGTAAAGATGATGCTATTGCCCATGTTTTTCTTGTCGTGTGTCATCAGCAGTATCAGTTTGTCATAGTCGTCGCATGATATATCCATTCGTCCGTAGCATTCGTTGATGTAAGCCACCGTCTTGCGCATTTTGTCTACGGGAAATCCTGTCTTGATGCAACTCAGATAGAGTTCGCACACCATACCCCATGCCACGGCATAGCCATGCAGCACTGGTTGGCGCTCCAGTGCCATTGACTCAAAGGCGTGACCAAAGGTATGCCCCAGGTTGAGTGCTTTGCGTATGCCATGCTCCAGTGGGTCGTCGGCCACTATGCGCTCTTTCACCCCCACCGATTTTCTCACCATATCCTGCAGCAGTTGCAGGTTGGCATTGTGCAGGTCATAGTCTATCAGTTGGTTCCACATCCATGTGTTGCTTATCAGTCCGTGCTTCAGCATTTCGGCATATCCTGAGCAGATATTCTGCTGGTCGAGGGTTTTGAGGAATTGTGTGTCTATAATCACGAGGTTTGCATTGCTAAACACCCCAATCTCGTTTTTCAGTCCGTTGAAGTTGATGCCAGTCTTGCCCCCCACCGATGCGTCTACCATTGCCAGCAGTGTGGTAGGGATATTAATGAATTTGATGCCCCGCTTGAATGTAGATGCTGCAAACCCGCCAAGGTCTGTAATCATGCCGCCTCCCAGGTTTACCATCAGCGAATGGCGTGTGGCGCCCCCGTTGCCCAGTTCTGTCCACACGTGTGTAAGCGATTCGAGGGTCTTATGGGTGTCGGTATCGCCAATCTCTATCACCTTGGCATCAGCCAGCATAGGGCATTTCTCTATGCGACCCAGGCATAGTTGGCGTGTGGTGCTGTCTACTAATATAAACACTTTGTCGTGGTCTATGCCCCTGATGGCGTCATCCAGTTCGGCCACTATATCATTGGCAAATAATATCTTCTGTTTTTCCATTTTTCTTTATCTTTATACGCAGGGAGCCTGTTTGTCTCCATGATGTTTTGTGGGCAAAGGTAGTTATTTTTTTGCAAATTATCATTCATTTCTTAAACCTTTTTGCATTCTGGGCGTCATAATGACATAAAACAAAGCATGATAATTAGCAAATGAAAAGATTTTTGATTTTAGCCGTGGTGGCATGCCTCTGTGTGGAGGTGGCTGCCCAGCGCAAGGTGACAGGACGTGTGGTGGAGACAGAAACACAAGAGGTGCTCTCTATGACCACGGTCAAACTGCTCAAGTCTGACAGCACAATGGTAAAGGGTGTGGTGAGCGATGCCAATGGACTTTTCTCCATCGAGGCTCCTGCCAATGGACGCTATATCCTACAGTTGACAAATGTGGGATTTAAACCCTACACACGCAATATAACCATCAACGACAATAAGGATGTGGCCCTGGGCACTATAAAGATGGGCATCGATGCCATCATGCTGCGCGAGGCTGTGGTCACCGCAAACCTCGCCAAGATGACCATGAAAGATGATACCATAGTATATAATGCTGGCGCATACCGACTGCCAGAGGGTTCGGTGCTCGAAGAACTGGTGCGCAAGTTGCCTGGTGCCAAAATAGACGACGACGGCAAGATTACCATCAATGGCAAGGAGGTAAAGAAAATTCTCGTTGATGGCGAGGAGTTTATGACTGGCGACACCAAACTGGCCATGAAAAACCTGCCCACATCTATTGTGGAGAAAGTGAAAGCATACGACCAAAAGAGCGACCTTACACGCATCTCGGGCGTCGATGATGGCGAAGAGCAGACAGTGCTCGACTTCGGCATAAAAAAAGGTATGAACAAGGGTAAGATGACAAATACAGACCTCGCCATTGGCACACACAACAGATATGCCGGACGCATCATGGGGGCTTCTATGGCCAAGAATTTTAGAGTTATGGCCTTCGGCAATGCTAACAACGTGGGAGACATGGGCATGCCTGGAGGGGGCGGCGGACCAAGGGGCGGCGCTGGTAGACAGGGACTCAACTCAAGCAAGATGGCAGCCCTCAACCTCAACTATAAATATGGCAAGACTCTCAAACTCGATGGTGGTGTCATGTGGCGACATGATGATAAAGACGCCCTCACACGACGCTCAGTAGAAAATTTCGTGGCGCAAACAGGGTCGTTTTCTAACAGTGTTAGCCAGAATTTCAGCCGAAGCAATAGTTGGAACGCTAACATGCGCATCGAATGGACACCAGACACGATGACCAATATCCTATTCAGACCCACATTCAATTTTAACTCGAGTGACGGCCTTGGCAATAGCCAGTCGGCTACCTTCGATGAAGACCCATACCTCTATGTCAGTAACCCTCTGACTGAGTATGACATACTGCGCAATGAGGGTCTCATGGTAAACAGAAAACTCAATAATTCTCTATCTTACAGCGACAATACTTCCTTTGGTGCTATGCTACAATTAAACCGCCGACTGAGCAGCACTGGACGAAACATTACCCTGCGCTTCAACTATAAATATACCGACCAAGAGAGCAAGAGCATGAGCACCAGCGATGTGTGGCTATATAAACTCACAAACCAAATGGGGCAAGACTCCACATACCAAACGAATAGGTATAATGTGACTCCTGCACACAATTATAACTATAGTGCCAAGATGACCTACAGCGAACCTATCTTGCCTAAAACATATCTGCAATTTTCATACGAATATCAGTATAAGTTTACAAAAAGCACACGCTCCACATACAACTTTGCTGATGATAGCAACCCATATGCACGCTTCTTCGATGGCGTTAACCCCTCATATCGCTCATGGCAGGATTATCTCGGCCATGCATCGCTGACCAACCCATGGCAGTCGTATCTCGACGACGACCTCAGCCGCTTCTCGCAATACCGCAATTATATTCAAGACATACAGGTTATGCTGCGAGTGGTGCGCCAGGCGTATAATTTCAATGTCGGCGTGACGGTCATGCCGCAGAAAACGGAGTTTAGCCAGAGATACCAGGGCATAGACACCGTGGTTACACGTCATGTCACTAATTTCACTCCAACGGCCGACTTCCGATGGAAGATTTCCAAGGTGAGCCAACTGAGGTTCAACTATCGCGGTAGCACTTCGCAACCGAGCATCTCTGACCTGCTCGAAATAAAAGACGATAGCGACCCTCTCAACGTGTCTACTGGTAATGCTGGGCTCAAACCCTCGTTCACCAACTCTTTCAGACTCTTTTATAATAATGCCTGGACCACATACCAGCGTGTAATGTATGCCAATCTGCAGTTTAATACCACCTCTAATAGTATAGCAAATATGGTGACATACAACCCCGAAACGGGCGGACGCTATTCTAGACCAGAGAATATAAATGGCAATTGGCGCATAAGTGGCAATGTGATGTTTAACACCGCCATCGACTCTATGGCTCGATTCAATATCAATACCTCTACTGGAGTGTCTTACGTAAACAGTGTGGGATATGTCAACCTCGACCGTGGGGCTGTGGCAAGCAAGAGCAATACAAAAAATCTAACTATCTCCGAGCAGTTGGCCACAAGTTTCAGAAATGACTGGATTGAGTTTGAAATAACAGGATCGCTAAATTATGATCACTCGCGCAACGCCCTGCAGCCCACAGCAAATCTCGACACTTGGCGCTACCGCTATGGCTTCAATACTAATCTCACTCTCCCTTGGGGCACGCAACTTTCTACTGACATGAGCATGAACAGTCGCAGGGGCTTCTCCGATAACTCCATGAATACCAACGAACTGATATGGAATGCGCAGATTAGCCAAAGCATGCTCAAGGGCAAGGCTCTCACCTTCACTCTACAGTTCTACGACATACTAAGAGAGCAGAGCACCTTCAGCCGTACCATCGATGCCATGCGACGCAGCGACACCGAGTATAATTCCATCACAAGTTATGCCATGCTACATATTATATATAAGGTGAATCTCTTTGGCACCAAGGAGGCACGCAGAGGCATGCGTGATGGTGCTCCTGCCGACATGCCTGGAGAAATGCGCGAGGGGTCACGCTCTCGTGGCAGTGGCTTCGGCGGCGGCAATCGCCGTGGAGGCTTCGGGGGCTTCTGATGAAGTGAACCCAAAATCTTTCTCCCTTTCTTTGCCCGATTGAATAATTTTTGCTATCTTTGCAATGAATTTTACTAACATATCAATTATTCCAATCTTCGAAATGAAAAAACTACTAATGACTATTGGCGCCATCGCCCTCTCGGGCATGGGCATGGCGCAGCAGACCAGCGACAAGGTGGCTTATCTTTTCACGTATTTTACGGGCAACGCACCTGAGCAGGAGCAGATTTGCTATGCGCTATCTGACGATGGCTATAATTATACGCCGCTGAATGGTGGATTTCCTGTTATCGCCAGCGATACCATAGCCTTCACACAATGCGTGCGCGACCCTCACATCCTACGTGGCGAAGATGGCAAAACATTTTATATGGTCGTAACCGACATGCGCTCGGCTTACGGCTGGAGTAGCAATAGGGGAATGGTGCTAATGAAAAGTACTGACCTCATAAACTGGACTCACTCTGTGGTTAATTTCCCAACCAAGTACCCCAAAAAATGGGGAAACGTGATTCGAGTGTGGGCACCAGAAACTATCTACGATAAGCAGACGGGGCGTTATATGGTCTTCTATTCGCTCCGCACAAACGACCCCAAATCCTTTGACCGCATTTATTACTCGTATGTAAATGACGACTTTACTGATCTCATAGGCGAACCCACTTTCCTCTTTGACAACGGTGCCGCTACCATTGATGGCGACATAGTATGGAACCCTGCCGATGGGCTCTACCACCTCTTTTATAAGTCCGAAAGCGGACGTGGCATCTTCCAGGCTACTGCCAAAACGCTCACTGCACAGCAGGGCGCGAAGCCCGGAAGCCAGTGGACAAAAATTCCTGGGCATGTAGATCAAACCAAAGAGGCTGTAGAAGGTGTGGGTGTATGCCAGAGCATAGATGGCAAATCTTGGATTGTAATGTATGATTGTTATGGCAGTGGTCACTATCAGTTCTGTCGTTCTGCCGACCTCAAAACCTTCGAAGTGGTGGCAAACACAGCAACTCGCGGTAAGTTCACACCTCGTCATGGCACCATCATTCCAATTACACAGGCAGAGAAAGACCGTCTGCTCAAAGCATTCCCAAATTATCGCAATCCGATACTTCCCGACTATCATGCTGACCCAGAGATTTTGTACTCTAACAAAACAAAAAAATATTACATTTATAGTACCACCGACGGGTATCCTGGCTGGGGCGGATGGACTTTCAATGTCTTCTCATCGCCCGACCTAAAGACTTGGACCGATGAGGGTACAGTGCTCGATGTAAAGAGCGACCAAGTGAAATGGGCCAAGGGCAACGCATGGGCGCCTGCTGCCATCGAGGTGAAGCAGAAGGATGGCTCTTATAAGTATTTTTTGTATTTCAGTGCAGATGCTGGCAAGCGCAAGGAGATAGGCGTGGCTGTGAGCGATAGCCCAACAGGGCCGTTCATTGACAATGGTGCTCCTATCATAAGTGACTCGCCAATTGGCCGCGGGCAGCAAATAGATGTGGATGTGTTTGTTGACCCCAAGAGCAAGAAACCATATATTTATTGGGGAAACGGTTATATGGCTGGTGCTCAACTGAATAGCGATATGGTGAGCGTCAAGAAAGAGACCATAAAGGTGATGACACCCGAGGGTGGCACTAAGCAGACGTGGCAGTTCCGCGAGGCTCCTTACGTTTTCTACCGCAAGGGTACGTATTATTTCCTCTGGTCGGTTGATGATACGGGTTCTCCAAACTATCACGTATGCTATGGCACTGCCAAATCGCCTCTCGGACCAATCACTGTGGCTGAAAATCCTATTATCCTCAAGCAGGTGCCCGAACTTGGTATCTATGGCACTGCCCACAACTCTGTGCTTCAGATACCAGGCAAAGATGAGTGGTACATCGTTTATCACCGCATAAACAAGCATTTCCTCCATCCCGACAAGGGTCCTGGCATTCATCGCGAGGTGTGCATCGACCGCATGTTCTTCGACAAAAAAGGCAACATTATCCCCGTGATTCCAACACTAAACGGACCGTTGGATAATAAGTAAAATAAAAAGGTAGGGGCAAGGTACCTGAACCTTGCCCCTATCTTTATTTAATAGTGAGTTCTAATACCTCTCCTCTCTTAAACGCCTTGTCTAATCTATCAATGATTTTCGCAAACACCTCTGCCGTTTTAATCAGAACCCCTTTCGTCAACCTTTCGCCCACGATGATGCTGCAATCCTTGATTGCCATCGCCCCATTGCCTGGCTTTATTATGGCAGCCAAGGGTTTGTTGTCGGCGGCAAACACTGCAGGCACAAATCGTTGTAACTTTCTGTTTTTAAGTATTTTAAGGGTATAATGTCCTTTAGGTAAATGGCGGGTAGGGTGCTCAACAGTGTCGCACACCTTCGCCCCTCCTATCTGCAAATATCCATCCACGCCCCACTGGGTCTCATGCAGTCTCGTTATAATGATGTGTTGTATTTTCATTGTTATCTTGATTTTTTTATATTAAAATATTTTCCCAACTGATAAATTGCGCAAAGTGCAATGTGGTTAGTTGACGAGTTGACCAGTTGACTTTTTGACTTTTTTACCGTTTTTATTACAGTTCACGGGCTGCCCACCATTGCGAAAAATCCTTATAACCGCTTAGCAACTGATGGCGAATGACGTTAGGGAAATAACCTTTGATTATAAGAAATAGGTTCTCGCCTGGTGCATCATTATCTGGAGCCATGTGAATGGTCAGATTCTTTCTTTCTTGGATTTCTTTGATCATCATCATATCTTTTTTCTTAACTGTAGTGGCTGATGGTATGGCTATGGCGTGCCTTCCAGCGCTGAGCAGCGCCCAACAGTCCGTGCAGCCCTCCGCTATCCAGAGATGCCCATTTTCGGGCACCATCTGCAATATCGGTAAATTATACGTATGACACTGGGAACCAGTGGGAAAGCGGAACTTAGATTCGTAATTTTCTTTACCTTTCTGGTAATCCAAATTCCTGTGCTGCACACCAATAAGGCGCCCATCTATGTTAAAATAAGGTATCGACAACCACTCTGTTCCTGTCTTGGTGCTCACCCATGAATTTAGTCTGCTATAAGCAATTACATATCTACTAATTTTCCTCTCATTCTTTAAGAAGTGTAATGCCTTTTCACTTAATCTTGGTTCAAAAAAGTATCTGAGATATTTATTCTCATCAAACTTTTTGTCCTCCTCTTTTTTCTTTTCGTTGATTTTCCTATGATTATCAATAATGTCACAACTTCCTTCAGCAAGCCACTCGCACGCTTTTACGAATCCAACCCCGAAAAAACGCATTACCAGGTCTATAGTACCACCGTGCTCCCCACAGGCCCAGCACCTAAATTTATTCGTTCTTGTATTAAACGTCATACTTGGGTTCCTGTCATCATGGAAAGGACAACGGCATTTGTGTCTCTCTACTCTTATTCCCAGTCTCTCTGCAACCTGCTCAATAGGCAGGTTCTCCAATCTTAAAATAAAATCTTTTTCTATCATAATATCAAAATATTTTATTATTATTAATGTGCTGTTTATTTTTTAATTTTGCGGAAATGATTTTTGTCGATCTTTTCTATAATATTCATATATTTGGGTCCCCACCTATATATAAATGACTTCACTGGCGATGTACAATGCACCTTATCTATCGCTGCTTTTAGGTCTTCTCTTGTGAATTCATCGGGCAGCAAACTAAACAATTCAGACGTTGGTTGATTAGCCTCTTGGCGGGACTTATTCAATTCATTATACCGCTGCCCCCACCTATTAAGCAGGCCTTTGATGATATATTCCGCCATGAAATTGTAAATCTTTTTACAGAGATTTCTCGCCCTCTTCATTTTGGCAATATTATCATTGCTGGCACCCTCTCGAGGGTCAAATTGCATTTCCAGTGAATAAAGATAATAGCACAGTGCTGCGACGCGGAACGCGCTCACAGACGCACGCTTTCTAAACACTTTTATCGCATCATTTCCTTTCATGGCATATTCATCGGCCTTATTCTTGAGGAATTTCTTGCAATGATTATCTAACCACTTCATATCTAAGTAGATTTGTGGCTGTAGGTCATCGTTCTCATCGTATGTATCAGACATAATCCTCTGTAAATAATAGTCGATTTTTTCTTTTTGCTGAGGAGTATATGGGGTGAAGAACTCATCATCATTCATTATGTTATCGTCTAACTCGCACACGATGCAGCGAGTAATATTTCCACCCTCTATGGCCTGGGAATCGTAGTAATTATCAAGCGCTGCAGGAGTCGCACAAAAAAGACTACATATATTTATATCCACAATTGCGGCGTAACTGTTATCGGATGCAAAGTCAAGTCCAAATTCGCTACCCAGGTCGTAGGCGGTGCGCATAATAGTTCTGAGGTTAGAATATCCATTTTTTCCAGCGTCGGTTACTTGTGCCAATTCCTCTGCGAACATAAAAAATGTGAGTGTGTCGCCAAAAATGCGCTCAAACATATCTGCTCTTTTAGTTAACACAGTCTTGCTGACCGTTGCTGGAATAACCCTAATAGTTGTCTTGGGTTCCTCTTCCAGTTCCTTATTTTGCGACCGCCTTTTCTTTTTTTCACGATACTCCTGCTCGATTCGTCTTTGTACTTTATCTCGGGCTTTAAGTGTAGATGCCATGATAAGGTTTTCTATATCAGCGGCGAAAGATTTTCCAGAGGACTGAGCGCCTTCTATTACTACTTGCAGCAGCAGGGCATGTGGGCGATGGGGATCATGGAAGTAACGCAGTCTGACCCTGGTGGCCAACGCACAGAGAGGCGATAACGAAGCGATAAAACTCGGTAGTTTCCTGCTTTTGGGTGAGTTAGTTACTATTTCCCTAATGATAGGTGGCAGATCCTTATCCGCGATGGGTAATAAACTACGTGTAGAATTTTCTTCTACGAAATCGTTCTCATTCTCTTTGCCAAGGTTATTGGCTTTTGCCTCAAGTTCATGCTGCTTAGCAGCGGTGTCATTTATCTTTTGCATATATAAAAATAGGTGAAGAAGGTAAGGTTTGCTTCTCACACCACAAAGTTATGTGATAGTTAGATAGTTAATTCATCAGAAACTCAACTATTAACTATTTTCTTGTAACACAATGTATGTCAGTGAGTTAGATAATGAATAATTTGAATAATAGTTTATGAGGCTTATCCTGACTATCTGTTTATCTATTTAACTATGATTTTGACTTATTGATGAGCAGTTTAGGTGGAATATGCATGTAATTAAATCGATTCTCTTTGATTTTCGGTGGATAAACCAAGAAAATGCGCCAAGAACTAAAAATAATCAAGATTTTTCATTGCCAATTTGATTTTTTGTTGTATCTTTGTTTCATAAATTATAATTAATAATGACAATACAATACAAACTTATAGAAAACGCTCTAGGGATGGACGGATTTAGAGATGAATCCGCCTATAAAGCAATTCAAAAGGCATTCCAGCTCTGTGAAGAACTGAAAGAAAATGATTACAACATGGACACGCTGAGAAACATAGCGGAGCGAGAGCCTTCATCCGATTATACAGCGGATAAATTGTCGAAAATCATTTTATCTTCGATTCTAATTGTTTGTAAAAACTTTTATACAAATGGGGTGCTTGCGGCATTCCATATAGACAGTCATGATGATTTACACGTCCTCTTTAACCTCATGGATGCCATGAAGAAACACAAGGAGGAAATACAGGCGCAGATTAACCAACTATCCGTGTCTCAATCAAATACCGATGAATTGACTAGGATGAAAAAAGAAAATGAACAACTCCAAGAGGATAATAAAAGAATTAAACAATTGTTATTGTCAACGTCAGAGAAACTAAACTCTAAAATAAACGAACTTGACGAACTTAAAGAAAAACTAGCATCGCTGCAGCATGTTTCAGACCTGGCACTAAACGTGTTTATTAATCAAGCGAAACAAAGACCTGAATATAAAGATGCCGAGATGATCCTGCATTTCTTTATGGAACCAGAAAATATTTTTTCTGGCTCCCAACAACAGACAATTCGTGAAGCATTATCTTCTATAAGGTATAATTTTTCTGCCATAAATCACCCACTGGTAGTTCACACCAATAACATAAGCGGCTGCAATGTGATGCAGGGGGATATCCACTTAAATAAGGAGTATTAATATGGCAGGAAATAAAATAATTCTCAACAATATTACGAATTCTAACGTATACCAAGGAGACTTCTATTTTAATGGCCAAACTTACCATAATGAAAGAAAGGCCAATAAAAACGACTATCAAGATGCGGAAATCATTGAAGAGACTGCGCCTCTGGCCGAGGCGCAGCCAGACAATGATTGTTCGCCCAAAAAGCAAGAAGATATTGATGAAGATAATCTGAACCTACATATTTTAGAATTCGATGATGACTACCGAGAACATGTTGTTAATCAAATCATTTCTCGATTTTACTTTAACTCAAATGAAATAGGAACATACCTCTACAATAACCAGTCCATCCAATTATCAAATGAAGATTTAAGGATAATTTTTGCACTGATTTTTGGAGTTCAAATAGATGAACTCATCGACACATCGAGCATAAATCCTGCCACATCACGTCATTTTTTTAGAGCCCTTATGAATCATAAAAGACAGAAAAGTACCCAACACAAAGACGAGGAGTTTAGCCGCTTGCGTGTAGCGAATTTATTAGGTTTTTTTAAGGAAATCGAAATTCTCCTACCTACGCAAGAGAAAATACTCGAGTCTGTGTTCGGAAAACCTGGCAAATCTGGTTATGGAAATCTGATATTTCAAATAAACCAGTCTCTTGACCCAGGAAAAGACATCTTCCCTGACAATGCCAAAGAACACGTCATTAAGTGCATTCACGCAGTCATTAAGGCCAAAATGTCCCTAAAATAATAGACACAAAAGGTAAACAGGTAAACTGGTAAACTTGCAGTTTGCGCAATTGCACAGTACTATTTAGTCTCTTATGTCTATACCCTGCCGCTACCTGCCTTCTTCTTTCTTTATAGGACTATATTATTATTAATTATTTATTTATTAAATATTTATATAACACCTTATACGTACGCGCGCGCGAATAACAATTTTTTTAATCAATAATCAATAATCAGTAATCAATAATCAATAATCATTTGTGCAAAGTGACGAGTTGACGAGTTGACCAGTTTACCGTTTACCTTTTTACCGTATTGTCTTTTATTATTTCTGCCTCCATGCCTCCTTCTTTCTTTATGGGACTTATTACTCATTCTGCTTTGGCTATTGGTATTTGGGTCTCTGCCCAACCATTTTTGCACTTTTCCCTGTGAAAAAATTGATGCTTGCCTAAGGAGTCATTTTTTCATCCCGTGGGAAAATAAATCACATTCCGTGGGAAAACTATTGCACTTCATCGCTATATGTATTATCTTTGCATTGTAATAAAAATCAAACAACATAACATAAATATTAACAACAAAAAAATTAGATTATGGGAATTCAGATTAAAGCAAGACCAATTACAGTTATGTTTGACCCTTCACGCCCAATTGAGGGTTACACAATGACAGCGGAGACTTATTCGCAACTCGATGAGGAGAAAGTATTGAAAGAGGCTGCCGTGCGCTCAGGCATTGCCGAAGGTGTACTGAAAGCATGCTGGAACGCTGCAGGCGAAGTGGTCAAGGCATGGGCAACAGAGGGTCACACCGTGGCTGTGCCAGGATTGGGCTCGGTGCGCTATGGCATTAATGCTAAGGCAGTTGATAAGGTGGAAGACGTTAGCAGCGACCTGGTCAAATCAAGAAAACTTATCTTCACACCGAACGTAAAAATCAAACAGGCTCTGAAAAACGCCAGCATCAACATCACTTGCTACGACAAGGATGGGAAGATAATCAAAAGAGTGCTTTCTGCCGACAATGGCGATATTGAGGAAGGAGAGGATTCAACAGATCCAATACTGTAATCCGAAAGTACTCAGCACCAAAGAAAACAACTAAGGTGGTTGGTATATAATAATAATTATCATTAACAAAGTTAAATTAAAAAAATATACAATATTATGGCAATACAGATAAAAGCACAACTCCAAAAAATAGGATTCAATCCCGATGCAGCACCCGTATTTGTGCTCAGACCAGACTATTATAATCGACTCAGCGAGAAGAAGGTGCTCAAGGAGGCTGCAATCCGTAGTGGTATCTCAGAGGGCGTTATTAAGGCAGCATGGTACGCTGCAGGAGAAGTGATCAAGGCATGGGCGACAGAGGGACACAGCGTGGCAGTGCCAGGACTTGGCTCCATGAGGTTCTCTGTGAACGCGAAAATGGTGAACGATGTAAACAATGTGAGGGTGGAACTGATTAACCGCAGAAAAATTATTTTCTACCCCAACACTGAAATCAAGCAGGAACTCGAGGTAACACCTGTTCAAATCACTTGCTATGATGAGGATGGAAAAGAAATCAAGCGAGTAGTATCATCTGATGCTGGCAATGTGGATTCCGGCAACGGCAGCGACTCGGGCGGAGTTATCCTCTGATTTATCTGCGATTTAAATGACGGGGGAAAAGTCAAGAAGTCAACGGTAAACTGGTAAATTTGCGCATTGTGCATGCGAATAAAGGTGTTATGGTACAGGGGTGCGGCTAAAATGGTCGCACCTCTGTTTTTAAATTTTTATACAAATGGGTTTTCAGTGGGATAAGGCAGTGACTTGGGTTGATTGTATGCTATAACCAAGGCACTCCGTAATTAATATCTTTATCATCAGCCACAAAGAAATTATCAGGAGGTAAAATTATCTTTGCCTTAGCCAATCTTTCAAGATAGTCGTTACGAACGGCACTATTCTCTATTTCTTTACGTCTGGCTTTGCTCATTGACAAGAATTCATCCTCGATTTCTAACCCAAGATATTTTCTGCCAAGTAAGTTAGCTGCAATACCTGTTGTTGCACTGCCATTGAAGGGATCAAGGATCCATGCCCCTGGTTGAGTACTGGCTTGAATTAATCTGCTCAAAACTCCCAGTGGCTTTTGTGTTGGATGCTTGCCACATGATTTTTCCCAACGACCTATGGCTGGTAACTGCCAAACATCAGTCATTTTTCAAATATTTACGGTTTTCAGATTCTTCAAGCACCTTCATCTGCTGAATTGCAA
>OBLI01002293.1_pt1 | contig 16520 bp, 19 predicted proteins | sample 1519701 | NCBI WGS metagenome assembly OBLI01 (sample SAMEA3663005, study PRJEB22513) | pig gut metagenome | biome: pig gut; feature: pig-associated habitat; material: faeces | place: France | collected 2012 | reverse complement strand
TGCCAGAATCAAACTCAAACATTTGTATCCTATTGTCACTTTTTAGACTTTACAGACTACTAGGATTTTTTTAATTATCATGATTTCTATTTCTTGATTGTTCTATAATAATATTTTCCACTTTATTATCTGTCATATTTATATTCATTTTCAAAATCACAATTTGTGACCATAAACGTATTGTTGTTATATTGCGTACAAAGGTAGTGCTTTTAGCCTTTAAGCCACTATTGCACAACCCCCTTTCTTTGAAAAGAACGTAAAATCAAAAGTTTTATTGCGGTGATTGTACTTTTAGTAATCGCTTCACTCGTTGTACGGTACTTACCCCTTTACCACACAACTTCGCCACATCACGAATTGAATATCCCTTGCGGAGCAAACTAATAACTTCCCTATATTCGGCTTTCATCTGTTCTGCCGTTTTTACAGAGCCTACCTTGCGTCCGAGTTTTCCACCTTTCTCTATATACCGCTTCCTTCCTGACTGCAATCGGAATGAGATATTATCACGTTCCAATTGCGCACAGGTCGAAAGCGTGGCTATCATTATCGGGGCAAAGAGGGACGGATGTCCTTCATCGTCCAATAATATAAGCTGTTCCTTTTGTATGTAGAGGTTGATGTCACAGTCAATGAGTTGGTGACAATGGGCAATGTGAACATGGTTTACCGTAATCTGAAAGCAGACAAGATACGCAAGCGCATATCGCATTACTTTGTCTTGCAACCAATCGTCTTAGAATCTTGGATAACGTCTTTGACACTGTTGCGAAATGCCTGTTGCCACCATTCAAGAGTGTGGGACAAAGTAAGCTCCATCATGCCTGTCTCTTCAAGAAGAATTGCTCATTCTACTAATCGCCCAACATCATACACTTTGGGGTAATATCGGTGTAATCGAAAGTTAAATACGTTAAATTATTACCTTTTCGTATCTAAACAGAATCCACACAGTCACTTTTCTACCGTTTAGAGTGTAAAATACTGATAATCAACTAATAACACATTCTATGATTGCACTTCTTTGACTAACGTAGCCATCCCTGATAGCGTAACTAGTATTGGGATTGGGGCATTTATACAATGTAAATCTTTGAGTAGCGTTGTTATTCCTGCGAGTGTAACTAGTATTGGGTGTGATACTTTTGCCTGTTCATCTTTAAGCAGTATTGTTATCCCCGATAGTGTTACTAGTATTGGGGAGAGGGCTTTTGAATGTTGCGATTCTTTGCGTAATCTCGTTATCCCTGATAGCGTAACTAGTATTGGAGAAGGTGCATTTGTGTTTTGCGAATCTTTGACCAGTATTGCTATCCCTGATAGCGTAACTAGTATTGGAGAAGGTGCATTTGAAGGTTGCAAGTCTTTGAATAGCGTTGTCATTCCTTATAGTCTTGTTGGTCGTCTTATGGGCAGTGCCTTTAAAGGTTGCGATTCTTTACGTAATCTCGTTCTTCATTCTAGTGGTTCGGTCATTGTGGGCAGGGAATTTTGGGGTTGCGATTTTTTACGTAGTATCGGTCTTCAAGTTAATATTGTTCTTCCTGACAGTGTTACGAGTATTGGAGATTATGCATTTAGGGGTTGCCGTTCTTTGACAGGCATAGTTATTCCTGACAGTGTTACGAGTATTGGAGATTATGCATTTGAGGGTTGCGATTCTTTGACAGGCATAGTTATCCCTAATAGTGTTACGAGTATTGGAGATTATGCATTTGAGGGTTGCGATTCTTTGAAGAGTCTCGTTATTCCTGACAGTGTAACTAGCATTGGAGGTGGGGCATTTATGGGCTGTTCTTCTTTGAGTAGCGTTGTCATTCCTGATAGTGTTACTAGCATTGGACACAGTACATTTTGGGGATGCACTTCTTTGACTAACGTAGCCATCCCTGATGGTGTTACCAGCATTGGGAAAAGGGCATTTTATGAGTGCACTTCTTTGAGTAGCGTTGTTATTCCTGATAGTGTTACTAGCATTGGAATCGGTGCGTTTCTGGGTTGCAATTTCCCAAACGATCTTAAACAGGAATTAATCTCCCGATTCGGAGAAAAAATATTTTGGGTAATTTTTTAGATTATTCCTTGATTATTACGACGAAAAAGAGATACAGGCAAAATCGATGCCATCATAAATAGGAAGTCCTTCCCCTAAGACATCCTTCTTTGCCTTCTCCTTTTTCATATATAAAATAAGAGGTGGAGAGTGTTCTCCACCTCTACTCTCTTGTTTGGCGATTTACAGATGTACACACGACATAGAATTAGTTCTGTGAACGCCTGCGTTTACTTGGCTGCGAAGATACTCATTTCTGATGAAGATCCCAAGCCATTTCTTCATATTTCTCCAAAGTTTCCCTCATTTGCAATTCCAGTTTTTCCAACTCCGGAATAAAATTCTCTTCCAACAACGTCCACGTTCTGTTACGTACATACTGTAGAGTTCTGTGAAGTTGATTAACTTGCTTGGACAGTATTTTGTTTTTCTTCTTCAAATCTGTCATTTGCTTCTGAAGAACTTTCTCATCGAATGTTGGTTTCTTTTTCAGAGCCTTTTCCGCCTCCTCTTCCTTTTTAATTTCATTTTTCAAATCAACTTTCGCATCATGCAGTTGAACTCCCTGCTTTTCCAGGGCAGCAGACAGTTCTTCCACTTCCTTGCGAAGCTCCATGTTCTCTTCAACCTTGCGGTCGTAGTCCTTAACGATGAACATCATCTGATGCTCAAAAGGTATATCATCATTTATTCTTTCCATAACTTTATCAATCCTCTCTTTCAATCATCATTACCAGGAATACGTCTCCACAGCCATTTTGCACCCTTCCAGGCGAACTTTAATGCATACCAAATAAGATTAGCCCCCAAGGCAGAAGCAATCAAGAATCCAACCCAGGCTGGAGCCCTCTCCGGGGTTATGAATCTAGACATTCCGAGAACAGCAGCCGAAAGAAACAGTAAATAGCCAGTAATCATATAATAAAACTGACCTTCTGTCAAGAACTTGCCTTTTACCTTCTCTTCGATCTTCTTAAGTTCCTCCTTTCTAACCTTTATCTCTTGATCATATTTGGCGAGATCAGCACTAAAACTTTCTTTAAAAGCGTTCAACTTTTCATCAACACCGCTCATTGCGAATCTAACGCTATCACTGATAGCGACATGCGCTTTTTCTGAGCACTTTTTTATACCTTCACAAAAAGCAGCTTCGGCTGTAGCTTCCAGTCTCCATTTTGTTGTTTCGTAAGATCTTTCTGAGACACTTAACTCAACATTAGTTAGCTGTCCCTTGATAGCTTCTGTTATTGTCTTCAATTCATAACCAATCTTGCGGACAGAAGGTACAGTACTAAGAAGATCTTCTGTTATTCTTTGAGTGCTAACAGATTCACTCTTCAAGTTAGAATTAGCAACTTCAAGCTTTTCCTGAAGCTTTTCGACCTGTGAAATAATGCTCTCTATCTGAGAAAGCTTATCGATGCTTTCTTGAAATCTCGTTTCTTCAAAACTACGTTTTGGAGTCTCATTACTGCGCATTTGATATGCAGGTTCTGCTGCAACCTTCGATTCTGTAACAGAATCAAAAGCATCTCCCCAATCGTCTGCTGATTCGAAGTTCTTGTCTTCTATATTTCCGTTTATATTCATAATTTACATTTTATAATTTACATAATTAATACTATACTTTCTTCTTCAAGAGCATTCATGTTCAAACACTTGTACCTCTGTCTTCAAAACATGAATGCACTTACTCTTATCTTCCAAGCCCTCTGCCTCTTTTTCTTAAATGACTAGTACACTTATTCATTGCGTTCTTTACCGCCATTTCTGCCATTTTCTCGAAGTCGCTTTTGGTCATACCATCCCAGCGAAGATCATTGTCGTTGGAACCTCCTCCACCACCTCCAGGAGCAGTTTGCGTATTAGCAGCAGTACAGAACTCGAAGACAGCAACCGCCACCATAGTAGCCCTAGAAGGAAGGTTTTCGTCTCTATCCCAATATTCAAGCCTGTTGAGCGGCTTCACCAGCTCATCGATAAAGCTAAATGCAGCATCAGGAATGCGCACATTCTGTGTACCTTCATCATCCCAGTTCTCCTTACATCGATAAGTAGAACATTTCCATTGAGGCACACGCACAGCCTTTGCAGCCAGAACGCTTGCTGTATGAGCACTTACTGTATGAATACTTGAAGTCTGAGTTTTCTGCTTTCCAGGAGTATTTAACATGCAATTTTCTTGCGTGTTATTTTTGCTCTTAGAAATTCCTTCTGTAGGTTTAGAAAGACTATTGTCCTTCTCCCTCCTCTTCTCCAGCTCAAGAAGAAAATGCAGCTTCTTCCAGGTTCTCGGAAGCTTAGATACCATCAAATCACGGCTGAAACCGATTTTTGAGGATTGATACATAACAACACTAGACTCTCCACCACCTTTCTTATATAGCTGCTCACCGATTGAATAACCTCTGCAGATACCCTTTGAATCATACTTTGCCTCTATGATCCAACCTTTCAGCCTCATAAGTTTAAAGTATTCTTCTAGATCAAACACCTTCATGTTGCGAAGGATGCTGATAGCATCGTTATGAATAGCAGTCTTTCTTCTACCCTGCTTATCCTCTGCCTTAGTCCATCCTCTTTCAATAGAAAGCGTGTTCGCTGCCATCATGCCACGTTCACGGATTCTATTTGCATCTTGCAGTTCATCATTCATTGTGATACGGTTCACGATAAGATGAATATGCCAGTTGTCTGTATCACGATGTATTGCGGCCACCCACTGCGAGTGCGCAAGATCTGTATGCTTACCTACGACCTTCCCTTTTTTGTTTTTGAAGTTCGTTGAGTCCAGAACCCGGATGGCATCATCAAGCATCTTTTTCCAGTCTGCCGGACTCCAGCCCTGGCACTCTTCTTTTGCCGGGCAGATTTCGACACGAAAGAAACCATCTTTTATGCGATGCTTTGATTTCGCCTGATGAAGCTTCATCGATAGCCACACATCGTTAGCGTCAGGTTCTTCTGCTATGAGGTTTTCCGTGCTGATGCCACGTGCCGCTAAAATGAAAGGTTGCTCACCGGGCTTAAGAGGTTTTTCTCCACCACGCTCTTTTTTCTCTTTATTCATAGCATAGTTGATGGCGTTTCCGGCATGAGCACTACCTATTGTTGTTATCTTTATAATCATGTTTTTTGCAGTTTAACGAACTTATGCAGGAAGGTAACGACTTGTTTAATTTCGCATCTGTAGTCTTGTAAAGACTCTCCTGTTGCCAGGTATTCAAGTCGATCCCTTTTCGACATTTCTTGAAAGATACCATTCTTTAAGAATGCTGCATAATGACTTAGATGAGAACTTAATTGTCTAATATTAGTCATAAGTTCTATTTCACTATCAGTAAAAGCAGCTACTACTTTTCCATCTTCACAAACCTTCCTGCAATATTCAGTAACAGACATATTGCACTTCTTTGCAGAAGCAGAAAGCTGCTCATAAGTACTTGACCTTACTCGCATATCGATGCGCTTAGAGGCCGTTTCCTTTCTTCTCACTATCAAGCCACCAGAAGCTTTTGTCAACAAGTCAAGTCTGTACTTACCTCTCTTGTTCAACTGAAACTTCTTATAGTCCTCTTCCGAGATTTCATAGCTATGTCTCAGCATACAAGTAGCTCCGCTCTCTGCTATATTAGCATGTAGATAGAACTTGTCAGGACCACCGGAAACCGTCATATCGAAGACTTGAATTGCCTCGAAAGAATACTTCTTAGAGACGCTTCTATCCCTGTTGATGCGCTTATAATAGAAGCCCCGGTCTGGCTCCAAGGCATTAAGCAACGCCTTTCCATTGCACTTATATCTTGTTTCTTTTTCTTCCATAATTGTTTGTCTTTTGTATGATAAATGCGAGCTTGCGAGCATCAAGTATTTTCACTTAGCCATTTCTGCGAAGCAAGAAAAATGGCGGGTGAAAGTTATACTTGCAATATAAGTACATTATACCGCTCTAGTAAAACTCACAACAAAGATAGTAAAATACTCTGTATCAGCAAAGAAAGCTCTCAAAATAAAGCAAACATTTAAGCATCATTAAAGATAGCGAGCTTCGTTTTAAGACTTGTTGTTACTTCTTCGTTCGAACTCGTCTGAAAGACAGGAAGAGACAGATAGAAAGAAACTGGAAGAGTGAAGGGAAAACAGGAAGAGCTTGAAAAACTTGAAATGCCAAAATGACACTTCAAGTTGAAGCGGAAACAGAAGATCTCGTCTTTTTGAGAAAAATAACACAAGAAAATTGGCAATACAAAAAAATCTTTGTACCTTTGTATTTTCTTGGTACAAAACAATACAAAGAAATCCTTTGGATTAATTTATAATAAAACGATTATGGTAGCAGTAATATACGCAAGAGTGTCAACATCAACTGGTAAGCAGGACACAGACCGACAAGTTAAAGAACTGACAGAATTTGCAAAGGAATATAACATAGAAATTGCAAAGGTCTTTCAGGACTATCAGTCTGGAGCAACCCCAAACTCAGAAAGACGATTCTTGCAGGAATGTTTGAGATACTGCACAGTTGTAAATAAAAACGTAAACTGTGTTTTAATGTCGGAAGTGTCAAGATTGGGACGTGATGTCTGGGAAATGACCGAGTTGGCCAAGTTCTTTCATGACCACCACTTGAACGTTTACTTCTTGCGAGAAAGCCTAAGTATGTTTAACAAAGATGGCAGCGAGAATACTCTTTTCACGATGCTCTTTGCTATGTTCAGCAAGTTTGCTGAGAACGAAAGAACAGTCATCAAGGAACGCCTCAAATCCGGTTATAATAACTACCGAGCAAAGGGAGGCAAGGTTGGCAGGAAGAAAGGAAGCACCAAAACAACAGAGCAGCTGGAGCAAGAATACAAGCAAGTAATCAAAGAACTCAAAGCAGGTTTGAGCATCGTCAAAGTCGCAAAGCTTTGTGACGTGGCACCAGGAACAGTTGCAAAAGTGAAGAAGATCTTCAAGATAAACCTTCAGCAGAAAGACTAGTAACGCTAGTTCCCGGTCTCTTCTCTATCGCCAATAGGTACAACCAAACCTATATGTCCGTTTTGACTATAATAGTAGAGTACTATCTCTCAAAAAGCATAAAAGTAAAAAGATTTGACACGTACAAAAACAGTCTGCTTCTTGCACGTTATCAGAAAGTCAGCGCACACTCATCAACGAACAAGCAAGCTATAGCTATCCAGAAGCAAGAATGAGGATCAGGGGGGCTTGTCCCCCCGCCCCTACAAGTCAAAAATCATCGATTTCTCTGAAAAAACATCAAAAATCACCATCACCCCCATGTTGTTGTTGATTGTTTCTTTGTTTATTTATTGTATATATTATTATAGCAGTGTGCTAAATAAAAGGTAATTTTAGGCAAAAAGGGGGCTAATAGAGTTCCATATTTCTTTCTTCATAATGGAAACACTTTGTATATAAGATACTTATTAGCTTTTTATTAATCTAATCTTCTTCTAACTTTCTTCTACTTAACTTCTATTTTTTATCTGATATTCTTCAAGGAAATGTGCAGTTCACTGCGCTAAGGATAGTTCACGACAGTTTTTAAACCTGACGGGATGAAAAACAGAATAAAGTAGAAATATTATACGCCAAAAACGTATGGAATATTTATATGTAAATTCTTCCTACTTTTTCGCCACTTTTACACCTAGCAGAGTATATAAATATCTTATTCTTAAAAACATATATGAATAGTTGAAAATCTACTTTTTATCTGCTTTTCCATCTGTTTTTTATAGCTATATTATCGTATAGCTATATTACTATATTTACGTATTGTGAGTAATATTTATAGCAATATTCACGGAAATATGATAAGCAAATGTTAAAAAACAGCAGTTTTTTCGCTTTTAACTTGTTTGATTCAGAAAAAAAGCGTATCTTTGCAGCGCAAATCCGAAAGGTTTAAGCACTGTCCTCTGACGCACTGATATTACAGTGCTTAAGAGAATTTTATTTATTTTAAGCACTGTAATGGGTTATCTGTGAAGATAGCTCATTATTTTTTTCCCCCCTTCCTCACTCATAGGTTTTGCAAATGTTAATTTCAAAGGTATATCGAATTTATGCTTTTGCCTTTCAAATGTTTTTGTACCTTTGCAAAATTATAAATACAGGAGAATGCAAAGATCTGTATGAAAACGAAAAGGAATCTGAATTTTAACAAAATCAGACACAATAATCAGCCAAAAGCTCTTTAAAGTGTTAAATTTGAAAATTTATTCTTTTTTTTGTTGGTATTTGAAAAAAAATAGTTACCTTTGCCTCCGCTTAAAATAAATATAATATAAAATAGATATGACAGAGTTTAAACTGGTGAATGTGCGAAGTATAGTACCACATCACCGCAAAGAAGCAAGTAAGGTGATAGACAATATCATAAGCAGTACAGCTATGTTGTATTGCTCTACTATCATTTTGGCTGTACTGGGAGGGTTTGCTTATGTTCATTAATATAATCGAAGGTGCAGACGAGTGTCGTTGCTTTAGTAATACTGCAGCAATGAATACATATCTCATGCTCTATGCAAAAAGCATAAAGAATGAGACGTATCGAGGTGTGTTGTTGTCTGCTGGTCAGACTGTTGCATCTAAACAGTATATTGCAAAAGTATTCAAGTGTTCAATAGACAAAGCTAAAGGGTACCTGAAAACGCTCCTGAGAAATGGTTTGATTCAGCTTGAATACAATGATAAGATCAAGCAGAACATCGTCACTATCCCAGCTGTAAATCCGTCTCCTGGAACAAATTATGTCCAGATGCAAATCCCGGAAGGAGTTAAAATAGAACGTATATATAAGAATAGATGTAAGTTTCTAACTAATATATATATGTATCTAACGCTTCATGCGTCTCATAAAGATGAAATCTCCCTGTTGGCAAACACGAATGCACATCGTGGCGAACTTATCGGTACGCTAGGAGAAATAGCGGCATTTTGTGGTTGTTGCATAGAGACTGTGCGCAATGTTTTGAACAAGTTGAAGGAATTGAAGTTGGTTGTCTTTGATGCTTTCCAGAGCGTTGCTACAAGAGTGAAGTTGCTGTTCTATCCTGCTTTGAAAGAAGCAGCGAAGAAAGTTACAAAAGCTATTGAAACATTCGTAAGAAAAGACACAAAGAATGATAATGTCACAAATTCAAAAAACGTGGCAGCACCTTCTGTGTCTAATAATAACAGTATTTCTACGAATAAAGATATAGTAGAAACACCTGTAACAGAAGATGTTAAGTATCTCTTGTTCACAAAGAAAAACAACAAAAATATATCAAGATTGAACAATATTATCACTGAAGTTGATCTTGCAGTCAAAGAAATGAAGTTTCCGCTAGAACAGTTGAGAACTGCGCTAGAGACTCTTTATGAAAAGAACAAGAAAAACAACAAAAATGGTGAGATCAATGCTTCTATGATTATTACATTTCTTCGTGAATATAAAAATGAAATGTTGCAAGCTGATTATGCTGCAAGAGAAAAAGCCGAAAAGGAGCATAAGTTCTTGAAAGAAAAAGCTACAAAGGAGAAGGACTTGAAGACGCTTGATGATAGCTGGCAGCTTGTTAAAGATGCAGCCGTTGAAGTCAAGAAGCAAGGGCAGCTCACCTCTTTTTCGGAAGCAGAAATATCAACTATGTATTATCTCTTAAATAACATAGGTGTTGCTCGACATACTTTATTAGAGCGAGGTCAGATTCTTGCTTTTGCTAAGGATGATCTCATAGAACAGGATCGTAAATCACGTAAGCAGGGATGGAGCGAAGATACTATTGCGCAAGCAATTCTTCTCGAACGTCTGCTTGCTAAAAGCGAGATAACGGAAGCTGAAATAGAAGACTCTCATTTGAAAGATAAAAAGCTCAAAACAGAAAGTCTAAATAGGTTTATTGCCGACTATAAGGCAAGTAGCTGGGCAAATTCTGTAGCACAAAAGTAAATCTATCTCTTGGTAATATGATACGTTAAATCAATAATAAGAATCATATTCATAGGCTGATAATCAATAAGTTATATGCTATTGAAATATAGCATACTAAATATACTTGCGAAATATTTGTTAACTTTACTAAGTTAGCAAAGTTATCTAAAAGTATAAACTTAGTTAAATTTACAAAGCTTTCTTTGCGGTATGCAAGATTCTTTGTATATTTGCAGCATAATAACAAAACAAGTAATATATGGCAAAGATCATTGTATTTTCAAATCTGAAGGGTGGTGTAGGCAAGAGTACTTTGTGTTGTCACTTTGCCCACTTCCTCGTAGCAAAGAACCAGAAAGTTGCTGTGCTAGATGCAGACCTTTCCCACAACATCTATAACTTGCGCCAACGAGAACTGGCCAAAGTTAAAGATGCAGTTAAGCCTTGGGAGGTTTGGACTCTAGATGCAGCTGCGAGTACTGATGCCGTCATAGAACGAGCAAAAACGCTTCCAGGCTATGTCTTGATAGACTGTCCGGGAACACTGAACGACCCTGCCCTACTGAAGGTTTTTCAGGCTGCTGATGCAGCTGTTATTCCTTTTAGGTACGACGATTTTATGATCGATTCTACATTCACCTTCACAAAAGTATTGATGAAGGAAGCACCACAGGCGAAGAAAATCTATGTGCCAAACATCATCAAGATGGGTGTTAGGTATGCACTCCAGGACTCTGCAACGGAAATGTTCAGCAAAGCTGGCGTAGTTACATTCCGTGTAAAGGATGGCGTTGCGATTCAGCGATTATCTACGCTTTATGCACAAGATCAATACCAGGAAGCAGCAACGGCAGGTGCGTTTAATACTATATATGAGGTAGTTAGATAAATGTATTACAAATGTTGCTAACTTAGCAAACTTAGTAAAGTTAACAAAGTTAATAAAGTTAGCACACTTAATAAATTTAATAAGATATGAACAAGAAGAAAACAACAACACAAGATATGAGCGAGTTTGGAAGTATCGAAGGATTTGGTGACCTCATGGGAACTACACCAGATTCTTCTAATCGTGGCATCGGGGAGTTGCATGGTGAGAAGAAAACCGAAAAGGCACCTTCGAAGAGAGCTGTAAAAGGTGCAGCTGCAGGTTGCAAGGTTGGATATACACGACATACCTATATGCTGCCTAAAACGATGATAGAGCAAATTAAAGCTGTATCGCAGTTTTTTGGAATAACAGAGTCTTCTTCTGCTGAGCAGTTGATACAAAAGGGGCTTGAAGCAATCGAGGCCGTGCATGGTAAAAAAGCCGTAACACTCCAAAAATCAAAGAGTTTGTTTGAAAAATAGCAAATATTACTAACTTAGGTAACTTTGTAAGGTTAACAAACTTAGTAAATAATATGAGTCAAGCAGAAGTAGATGCAGCTAACAGGCTGATAATAGATTCAATCTCAAAGTACAAAGTCATCGTTGCAGGATGCCGAGATTTCGCAGATTACGAACTGCTGAAGGAGAAGTGTGACTTCTATCTCCAGAATAAGAAGCCGGAAAATATCGTGTTCGTCTCCGGTCATGCCTCTGGTGCCGATGCCTTGGGCGAGAGATATGCCGAAGAGCGAGGCTTGCAGCTGGAGACATACCCGGCAGACTGGAAAGCCCATGGAAGAGCAGCAGGACCGATTAGCAACGCTCAGATGGCAGATGTTGCCGATGCTCTCATTGCCTTCTGGGATGGCAAAAGCCGAGGAACAAAGAACATGATAGATACGGCTACAAAGCGAGGCTTAAAAGTGGCTGTAGTTAGATATTAACAATATAGCAAATGAAACTAAGATTAGCAAGAAAGATATTATCTAGAAACAACTCCAATAAAGCAAATTATTGGAATGGCTACACACATAGCTCTATGGAAAGTTTTATCTTCTTTTCAAAAAATGAACGTGTTCGGAAAGCCTTAAGAACAGCTTGTAAGTTTTCAACTCCACCAGCCCCACTTTCAAGGCCATCACAACAACTAAACGAGGTTTGAAAGAGGCTGTGGTTAGATATTAACATTTAAAGTAAAACGACAATGAAACAGAATCAAAACAAGATAGATTGTACTCCATCCAAGCAAGAGGAAGGAGTAGCAAAGTGCTTAATACAGATGTGCAAGGACTCCAATGCTGGTATTACTTCCTTTAGTATGAGCTACGAAGATGGCTACGAAGTAACGATTTCTGCTCGCAAGAAGGGAACGAGGATATATAACGAGTTCTCTCTAGAAGAGTTCGAGGCTATCAAGGCTATGGCAGAAGAGAAGCTTGCACAGACCGAGGACAAACAGAAGCTCCAGGACATCATCGATGTTTGCGAAAGCAATATTGAAGATATCAAGGAAAAGGCGCAGGAGCAAGAGAACCTTAAAGAAGAGGAGGAAGAATAACAGAATTAGTAACCTTAGTTATATTAGTTAAGTTAAATAAATTAGTAAAATTAGCAAACTTAACTAAGTTTGTAATATTAGTAAATTAAATATGAGTACACGGGAATTACAACAGCGTACCGCTGTCAATATACAGGAAAAGGCTAACCTTATCTGGGCGATTGCCGACAAGCTTGTTGGCACGTACAAGCCACATGAATACGGTCAGGTTATCCTGCCTCTTTGCGTTATCCATCAAGGGATTTGGTAATGCAATGCACCATTCTAACGGCAACAGACATCCTTATCTGTGAATATTCGATTCATAAGTAAATAGATTATATAACAAAAACGAAAATAAGTATGGCATTAGACTTCGTTTTCTCATGGGCTCAGGATAGGACAGGCAGGATGGTATATATAGACGATGTACCTAATGGCTTGGCCTGTAACTGCATTTGCCCTAACTGCAAGGAGCAACTGCTTGCAAGGCATGGAATGGAAAGGGCACACCATTTCGCCCACCATAGTGAGACCCGAAAGGCGACCTTGGAGATTTGCTATATGGTCATCATGTACAAGTTGGCCGAACAAATCGTTTCGGAGAGAAAACGCATTCATGTTCCTTCGTATTATGGGATATTCAAGGAGACAGACCTTGAATTTGTTGACGTGAAGATAGATGGCCGGTATGAGCGCAAAGACAAGCAGCCAGACATCATCGCAACAACCAAGGAGGGCAAGCAATATCTCATAGAGCTCATTTTCAAGTACAAGGTGCAGCATAACAAGGCCATTGACTACAATAACCTGTCTTGCTTAGAAATAGACCTGTCCGACCAAAAACTGGAAACTCTCTCCGATTTCTTGCTAAACTCCAAAGAAAACAGAAAATGGGTGAACAACGAGAACTATTTTGGGGAGATCGAGGAAAGATATACCAGGGCAGGCAAGAACATTCGAGTAGTGGACTACAATGAGTGCAAAAAGTGTCCTGTCTTCAAAAACTGTTGTGGTGTTAGGGCGAAATATTCTGAGACACCTATACTCATCGAGAACAGTGGAAGACAATTCCGTATATGCAAGCCGGATGTCTTAGTACAAAGGAAAGAAGAACACCAGCGACTTCTCGAAGCAGCAAGAGAGCGCAGGCTGGAGCGTGAGAGATATGACGAACTGGAGGCGTTCCGTGACCCTTCTGAACGCACTTGTTTTGATTGCAAGTCAAACCTTACGTGGATGAACAAAAAGGGGTTTGCAAACTGTGGTCCATACCAAAGCATGGGGGTACCAAAGAACACTCCACCGCATTTGGCAAGAACCTGCAGAGGTTTCAAGAGAAAAATACAATAGGCATCCGGCCTATGCAACTTGTAAAATCGAATTCATATCAAAATTCGATAATGATAGAGAGGCTGAAGAGTTTGCCGTTCTTAAATGTTTGGAAGAAAACAGAAAAGTATGCCTTTGTATAGTTTGCAGCAATTTTGATGAATATAATGGAGAGTGTCAGAAAAATTGTAAAATTGGAGATATACCATGTAAGGACTTCGTTATGTATAAGTTTATTAGAACAAGCATATCTGGTAAATACAAGGATGCAAAAGTCAAAGTAACATCGCTTACATTAGCAAAAGACGAAGGTACTTTGGAACTCATATAATGCACCCTAATAACATGCAAAGTTTTTGCACGTTATTTAGGTTCGATTAAATTAAAATATAATCGAACTACAAAATAATCTCGAAATAACTGCTAAAATGCTTGGTGGTTATTTCGATTTTTTGTATCTTTGCAATCGAAATTAAATAGAAATATAGATATGGCGAAAATCGGATATGCAAGGGTCTCCACAAAAGACCAGAATTTGGACTTACAATTGGCAGAGTTAGAAAAAGCTGGTTGCGAGAAGGTGTATTCCGAGCACAAAAGCGGCATAAAAGCTCGTTTAGAGCTAGCAGAAGCGATTAAATACCTTCGAAAGGGAGATATACTAGTCGTGTATAAATTCGACCGTCTAGGACGTTCTTTAAACGACTTACTAAACATCATTTCAGAGTTGCACGAAAAAGGAGTATCGATACAATCTCTCAAAGACAATATCGATACGTCATCCACATCTGGCAAATTAATGATGCATATCTTCGCAAGTCTTGCAGAATTTGAACGTGACCTTATCGTTGAGCGCACCCAAGCCGGACGCAAAGCAGCCATGGCAAAGGGCAAGAAAATGGGAAGGCCAAAGCTAAAGCGACATACAAAAGCCAAGGCTACAGTATCCCTTTACAAGAACGGCATGACCATAGATGAAATTCAAAAACAGCTAGGTATTAAATCGAAATCTTCTATTTACAGATTTTTGCGCATTGAAGGCATAGAACCAACAAGAAAGCCACATATCTGCAAGAAGAAGTGAGAGACAAAAACATGGTTAAACAATAAAATTGAACAAATGAACAAAATAGATATATTATATCAAAAATGGCAATCATTGCAACCTCTACCAGAAAGGAAGCAATATCTTTTGAGTCAACGCTTTACGGTTGATTATAACTACAATAGCAATCATATCGAAGGAAATACTTTAACGTATGGCCAAACTGAGTTATTATTATTGTTTGGGAAAGTTAGCGGAGAGGGAGACTTAAAAGATTTTAATGACATGAAAGCAAGTCAAGTTAGCTTGAAAATGATAGAAGAAGAGGCTAAAAACTTGAATATGCCACTTACAGAAACCTTTATACGTCAACTTCACAAAACATTACTTCGTGAGGACTATGAAGTACATAACCAACTACCAGGTGGAATACAAACAAGCTATACTGTTCATGCAGGACGATACAAGACCCGACCAAACAGTGTAAGGACTCGCTACGGAGATTATTTTGAGTACGCATCACCAGAAGAAACTCCTGCTCTAATGTCTGATCTCGTGACTTGGTTTAACAAGGAAGAAGCTTCAGGAGTTCTAACTCCCGTTGAACTAGCGTCGCTATTCCATTACCGCTATATACGAATTCATCCATTTGAGGATGGTAATGGTCGAGTTGCCAGACTAATGGTAAACTACATCCTTGCACGCCATAATTGGCCAATGGTTGTTGTCAGAAACAAAAACAAGAACAAATATATAGATGCCTTACATGAAACAGACGTTGTAGTAGGTCCTACACCTTCTGCAGGAGCACATGCCAAAATCTCACAAATTAAACGTTTTGCTAAATATTTTAATGGACTTGTTGAAAAGGAATTGAAATACTACATAGATTTCGCAACAGAAACATCTGAAAAAGTATGGTGGTATGACGGAAGTAAAATTGTGTTCAGAAGTGAATCCAGTAATAAATTACTTCATGCCATGCAAAAAAATCCATACATAACAACAGAAGAGTTAAGTAAAGAAGCAGATATTGTTGTTACAGCAGTGAAAAAGCAATTGCGAGCCATGATAGAAAAAGGTTACATCCAAAGAAGAGACAACGATAACAGCTGGCACGTCTTCGCAACTTCTTCGATATGATCATCTTGCAGACACAATATATACAACTCGGTAATTTGTTTCTGTTATACAAGTATTTTTTATTAACATCTTTACGAAATCACCTACTTATATCATATTTTCAACCAACCGGGTTTTACTCAAAAAAATATGTATGAAGGTATACTAAGGGCACCTTTATACGTATTTTTTAAGTAAAACACTCTTTTAAACCAGGCTACTGAAAACACGAATATCAGATTATTATATTTTACATATTAAAAGCAAAACTTTTGCTATTTCATTTATAATTTCAAAATACCAGACAATAACTTGCAAGATGTTTGCAAGTTAAATACATCTAACGCCAGAAAAATAATATGCAGATATTTTGCAAATTAAATGTTTTTTAGTATCTTTGCGACAAAATTATAAATCAAATATAAAACATAAAGAAAGGAGTTTGTATGAAAGCTCATGCAGAATTAAAGAACTTATTAAAAGGCAAGAAGATACAAGCATTTGTTAAAGACATGTGCTTGCATGCCTATCCCTGGACAGAACGCATTCCTGTAGAATATTTGGAATATAAGAGGGTCACCAGTAAAAGTGTGTGGATTAGGCATAGATCTTCATTAGTCTGAAGAGA
>OBLI01002292.1_pt1 | contig 16523 bp, 16 predicted proteins | sample 1519701 | NCBI WGS metagenome assembly OBLI01 (sample SAMEA3663005, study PRJEB22513) | pig gut metagenome | biome: pig gut; feature: pig-associated habitat; material: faeces | place: France | collected 2012 | reverse complement strand
TCAGCAGGGTTCTGTTCAATTACTTTTGCAATTACCTCATCAACATATGACATGTGAGTGTCCTCCTTCAATTTCTCAATTTTATATCCGTTATTTGTACAAAGGTGCTTTTTATGAAAATCTAAATAGAAAAAGCGTACGGGACTGTACGCTTTTGACCGGCACCGTTGCCCTGCAACTATTATACATAAAAATATTTATATTTACAAGTTCCAGTTTGGAAAATTGCAAAAAAAATTTAAATTAACTTAAAAAAATTAAGAAATGGCTTGTTTTCAAAGAAAATAATTAAGTTATGAAAAATTGAAATGAAAAAATTTCAAATCAAAAATCCAAAACGTAGGTTTCAATGGCATAAGCGACACCATCTTCTTCGTTGGTTTTGGTAATAACATCACAGATTTCTTTCATTTCTGCCACTGCATTGCCCATGGCCACGGAGAATCCAGCCTTTCTTAACATAGCCTCATCATTAAAGCTGTCGCCGCATGCCATAGTCTGTTCATGGGGAATGCCAAGGTGATCAGCAAGGGCGAGCAGTGCAGTTCCCTTATCTGCAGTAGGGGCATTCAGCTCCAAATTGTTGCTTAGGGCAAAGGTTGCCAGGAAACGGGAATCCTTTTTATATTTTTCACGCAGCTGGTTCATAAGTGTGTCATCACGGAATAGAATATGGAATTTTTCACAATCCATGCGATTGTTCCGAATAAATTCTGGAAGATTTTTTACTGGAATCCTGGTCTTATGAAAATAATCCATTTGAATCTGAGAGGTAAGAAAGTCTTCATAACGTGCAGTCATGCTCTGTTCAATATAACAGACTCCGTTGGCATAGATATCCACAAGGACATCTTCCTGCAGAAGCTTTTCCATCTCGGAGGCAGCCAGTTCGTAGGGAATATAATTAGTGTAGATGGGTTTTTCGGTGGCTGTATCTACAACAGCCGCTCCATTGGAAGTAATCGCATAGGAAACTCCTGAAATGGATAAAAATTCTTCTGGCAGACCAGAAAACTGGCGACCAGTGCTTGGGAGAACGATGATTCCCTGGGCAATTGCTGTTTGAATTACATCCTTGGTATGTTGGGTAATGCGTTTGTCGTTGGTAAATGTGGTACCATCTAGATCTAAAGCAATCATTTTAATCTTTTTTTTCATTTGAAAATCCTTTCTATTCTATAACCTTCCAGTATGCTTCGAAGAATCTGGGTGTTGTATCTTTTTTCATTATAGAAGAGTCGATAGAATCACACAACATTTTTATGGAAAATATGTTATGATAGGAAACATAGCTGGATGCTCTAGGGGAGGAGAAGATGTTGCTGTTGCAACCCGCCTCAGGCGGAGAATCTCGCAAAGCGAGATTCTTTTTCAGATAGGAGGTTTGAGTAGAATGAAATGTATAAAAAAGCATAAGTATGCCTTTCTGTCATTTTTCATACCATTGTTTGTTATGATCTTTATTATGGTGGTGACGGAATCGGCTCCTTTTGGAGAGAATAGCTTTATGATCGTCGATGCACTGCATCAGTATCTGCCCTTTTTTGCAGATTATCAGGAAAAGCTAAAGAATATGGATAGCCTGTTTTATTCCTGGAATGGGGGATTGGGATATAATTTCTTTTCCCTATGGGCCTATTATCTGTCTAGTCCCTTTAATCTGGTAATTGGATTTTTGTCCAAACAGGCATTGATTCCGGCGCTAAATTTTATCATTGCATTGAAGTTTGCTTTGTGTTCTCTGGCAGGATTTTCGTATTTTTCCTATCGGGAAGGGAAAGAAAGTATTGGTAATGTAGCGCTTGGGATATGCTATTGCTTCAGCTCTTATATGACTGGATATTACTGGAATGTGATGTGGTTGGAGGTTATGATCCTGCTGCCGGTGATTTTGATCGGAATGGATCGGCTTATGAAGCAAAAAGGCTGGAAGCTATATACGATCAGTCTTTTTGCTGCCATGTTCTGTAACTATTATATGTCCTTTATGGTATGTCTGTTCCTTGTGTTATGGTATGGTTGTTATCGGTTTGATGGGATCAAGGACTTTATCAGAAAGGGGATTCGGTTTGCAGGAGCCTCTCTGCTTGCGGCAGCTATGGCAGCAGTGGTGCTGCTGCCGGCTTATCAGGGCCTGATGGCTACCTCATCTGCTCATTTAAGCTTTCCACAGTGGGAAGCCTACGGACAGGCAGTGGAGCTTTTTTCGACCCACCTAGTAGCTATGGAGCCTTATAATATGTCCGTTGATGATGGACTGGGCAATTTATATTGTGGAATCCTGCCGCTTCTTTTGGGAGTATTATATGTGTTAGACCGTCAGTTTTCCTGGAAGGAGAAACTGAAAAAGCTGCTTTTACTGGGCTTTTTGGCAGTCAGCTTTCAGATAGAGATCCTAAATTATGTATGGCATGGTTTTCATAATCAATATGGGATACCAAATCGTTTTGCATTTGTGTATATTTTCCTGATATTGATTCTGGCATGGGAACAGTGGAATCATATGGAATGGATCGAGGTGAAGCGCTGGAAGATAGTGGTATCGCTTGGAATCCTTTTGGCCTGTGTAGGCTTGCTGTATCAGTATGGAGAATTTGAAAGCCCGCTTCCGCTGGCTTTATCTGCCGGAATCCTTCTGGTTTATGGAGTGCTGCTTATGATGCGGAAGCGTCAGATGAAGATGATTTTGTCGATTCTTGTGATAGCAGAGGTGTGTGCCAATGGAATTTATGGATTTTATTGCAGTGGGCAGATGGATGCGGCGTATTATTTTGCAGAGACCGAAGAAGTACAAAAGCTGAAGGAACAGGTGAATCCATCGGTGGAACAGCGGATGGAATTATTAAGTAGTAAAATGTTAGATGAAAGTATCTGGCATACCCTTCCTAATGCGACCATGTTTGGGTCTACGGCATTGGGGGACACCGTAGATGCTATGGATCAGCTGGGATTTTATACAGGGGTGAATGAATATTTGTATGAAGGAGGAACTCCGGTAACGGATCTTCTATTGGGAATAAAGAGCATTTTGGTGCGCAATGGGGATCGCATGTATCGAACCGGTTATGAGTATTTGTATTCAATCGAGAATGTCAGTCTTTACCAGAATTCACTGCCGACGGCCATTGGATATTGGATGGATGAGAAGGTCCGAAGATGGAATTATGATGATGAAGATCCATTTCAAGTGCAAAATGATCTGATGGCCCTGGCCTACGATTGTCCGAAATTATATGAAGAAGTGGAAGTGGAAGACCCGGTTGGAAATGACTGTGAGATTACTAGTCACCATGATGGAAGCTATTTTGTAAAGGCCCAAAAGCAGCATTCGGATAATGTGACGTTTGTCTTTAATATAGAAGAAGCGGAGGATCTGTATCTGCATTTTGATTGTGGTAATGTGGATCATACCACCATATATGTTAATGGAAGAGAACAGCAAAGCGGTCGACTGAATTCACAGGTAGTTTCCATTGGTAATGTGGAAGAAGGAGATACTGTCTCCGTACAGCTTCGGCTAAAGGATGGAGAGGAAAGCACTGGAACGATTACCATGCGGGCAGCCAGCTTGAATAAGGAAGCACTTCGCTTTCTGAAAAAGAGTATGAGAAGCAACCAGTTTGAGATGCTTTCACAGACTAGTAGACAGATTAAGGGAATTATCAATGTCAAGGAAGATGGCAGAGTCTTCTTTTCGATTCCATATGATGAAGGCTGGAAAGTCACTATGGATGGAAAAGAAATCAGAAAGGTGCGGATGGCAGATGGTTTTCTGGCTGTGGATGTGGAGAAAGGGGAATATGCCCTTACGCTTACTTATACTCCTCCGGGATTTTCTCTGGGGTGGAAGCTGTCGGCCCTGGGGTGGTTGATTTTTGCAGGATTGTTATTTAGTAAGAAAAGATTCAGAAAAAGTTCATATTTAACAAAAGAGAATGTGGTATAGTGAGAGCATCATAGGGATGAGGAGGAACGAAGGATGAAGAAAAGAATCTGGAAAATAGTATCTGCCGCTTTATGCATGATCATGGTCATGAGTCAGACTGTTTTTGCAGACAGTATCATGGGCGGAGAAAAAGAATATGTATCTCTTGGAGCAGATTTATCACAAAAAGAAAAGGAAACCGTTTTAAAGCTTTTAGACATCGATAATCTTGAGGATTATGATGTGGAATACATTACCAATAAGCAGGAGCATGAGTATCTGGATGAATATCTGTCGAAATCTGTAATCGGTTCCCGTGCATTGTCTTCTGTTCGGGTGAAAGAAGGCGGAGATGGCATTGAAGTAAAGACGTATAATATCTCTTTTTGTACGGAAGGGATGTACCGCAATGCATTGGCAACTGCAGGTATGGAAAATGCACAGGTCACAGTAGCTGGACCATTTAATATCTCTGGTACAGCAGCTCTCGTAGGAGCTATGAAGGCTTATGAATCCATGACTGGGGAAAAGGTGTCTGAGGAGAATCTGGATGCAGCCAATCAGGAACTGGTCGTAACTGGACAGGTGGCAGAGAGCATCGGTGAAGAGGAAGCAGAACAGCTGATGGCCCTGGTAAAGGAAAAGGTTGTTTCTCGAGGTGCAGAATCGGTAGAAGATATTGAGACGATCATTGATGAATCTGCCAATGAACTAAATATTAAATTATCCGATGAAGACCGTGCCAAGATTGAAGAGCTGATGCAGAAGATCAGTGATCTGAATCTGGACATCGATCAGCTGAAGGAACAGGCCAAGGATATTTATAATAAGTTAGAAAGCATGGGAATCGAATTCAATGAAGGATTTTTTACCAAACTGAAAAACTGGTTTTTATCTTTATTTGATTTCTTAAGATAATATCACATGAACCCTCTTTTTTGAACATAAGCTTGAAAAAGGGGGTTTTCTTATGTCACAAAATGAAATGATTCTGCTTGTTGCAGGGGTACCTGCAGTCATTTGCCTGTTGTGGGGATTCTTAAAAAAACCGGGACATAGCTTGATGGTTATTGCAAGAGGGATGTTTAGTATTCTGCTTTTATATGGTATTCAGCTTACCTGCATTCATTTTGGCTGGGGACAGGGGGTGAGAGTGAATGCAATGACAATTGCAGTCAGTGGAGTTCTTGGCATACCCGGAATTATACTGCTCTATCTGGTGCGTCTGCTCTGAGGAAACAAAATGAGTGGTATTGATTTTCCCAGAAATTGAGTATATAATCCATAAAAGTACAATTGAGAGAGTATACGAAAGGAAGAGAACAATGATAGAATTCTTAGTAAAGAAATTTGTTCCTGATAAGGATAATATTCATGATCCACAGGTTCGTCAGCGATATGGAACTCTGGGCAGTTCTGTGGGGATTTTATGTAATGTGGTTTTATTTGCTGTAAAATTCATATCCGGATTGATGACAGGTGCCATATCCATTATGGCAGATGCCATGAATAACCTATCCGATGCAGGTTCATCTGTCGTAACGTTGATTGGATTTTATATGGCAGGAAAGCCGGCAGACTTAGATCATCCATTTGGACATGGAAGAATCGAATATCTGTCAGGACTATTTGTGGCGGTGGCAATTTTGTTCATGGGCGTAGAGCTGTTTAAGACATCCGTGGATAAGATTTTACATCCAGAGGATGTGCAGGTGACCCTTTTTTCTGTTGCCATTTTAGCTCTGGCTATTTTATTAAAGTTCTGGATGGCGCATTTTAATCGGGTACTGGGAGAGAGGATTTCCTCAGAGGCCATGAAGGCAACTGCAGCAGACAGCTTAAGTGATTGTGTGGCAACCGCAGCAGTTCTGGGCGGCATGATAGTTACTTATTTTACAGGAAAAAATATTGATGGTTTTGTAGGAATCCTGGTAGCGTTATTTGTCTTAAATGCAGGCTATGGAGCAGCAAAGGATACGATTCAGCCGCTTTTGGGGGCAGCACCAGAGCCGGATCTGATTGATGGGATCCAGAAATGTGTCATGTCCTACGATAAAGTTCTGGGGATCCATGACCTGATCGTTCATGATTATGGTCCGGGAAGAAGAATGATTTCTCTTCATGCAGAGGTATCCCATAGAGAAGATATCCTAGAGCTTCATGAGGAAATCGATGTCATCGAGAGGGATCTTATGGATCGCTTCCAGTGCATGGCGACCATTCATATGGATCCGATTGTTACCGATGATGTGGATGTAATCCAGGCTAAGGATGATGTAAAGGCCATTTTAAAATCCATGGATGATAGATGGAAATTCCATGATTTCCGTATGGTAAAGGGCAAGAAAAGCTCCAATGTTATTTTCGATGTTGTGATTCCGATGGAACAGATGAAGGAAAAGGATGAGATCGAAGAGCAGATCAGAAAAAATATTCATGAAAAACATCCAAAATACAATGCGGTCGTAACCGTAGAACAAAGCTATGTATAAAGTAAGAGCTGAGAAATAAAAAATCTGAAAATTTGTAAAAATAAATGAAAAAATATAAAAAATTAAACGGAAAATTGGATATATTGTTGAAAATTGTGGGTAAAAATGTTAAAATGTTCATATAAATATACAAGGGATATGTTTGTATTTGTTGTTTGGAGGGAAATAAATAATTAATTTAATATAATCGCAATCTGCGAATATAAAGATGCCGGAGGCTGCTTCAGGAAAATTCTTGGAGCTGTCCTCCGGTTTTTCGTTGCATCATTTTTTCATACAATAATATTTGGAAAATTTAGGAAAATATAATTGACAGATTCTTCCAAATATAGTATAGTTACATCACAGCAAAAAGGAAATAATTGGAAAGAGAGGCAGCGATGGTAGTAAATTTATATGTGATGCTCGGAGCTATTTGCGATTGGAGATTTTACCGGATTCCCAATGTACTTTGTCTTTGTATGGCCATAACAGGATTCTTTTTTTCTTATCTGGAATTAGGGGTGGGTGGAATCTGGAGTGCGGTGATCGGAATGGCAGAGCCGATAGTGATTCTGTATGTGTTGTTCTATTGTAAAGTGCTGGGAGCCGGAGATATTAAGCTTCTATCAGCCATTGGGACTTTTCTGGGAGGACAGATCTGGAGAGTGATGATACTGAGCTTTTTGTTTAATGGAATTGGTGCGTTGATCAAGATGTATAAGAGTGAGAGCCTACTGACGAGATATTGCTATCTGAGGGGATATCTAAGAGACTGTCAGATGGCAGGAAAGCTGTTGCGGGATTATGAAGGAAGCAAGGAGAATCAGATTCATTTTTCCATTGGGATCTTCTGCGCTTCGCTGTCAGTATTCCTATCAGAATATGCTACCGGAAAGGTGTCATTTCTGACAGGAATTCTTTCGTAGGGAAAGGAGGATGCGAATGGAGAAATTAAGAATAGCAATTTATGATCGGGATGTAGAGTATAGTAGAAGACTTATGAACTATCTCAATGACCGATATGGAAAGCATATGGATGTAGCTGTATTTACAAAGAAAGACTCTCTGCTGGAGGAAAGCAGGGAGCATGGATTTGAGTGTATAGTGACGGATGATGCCTCATATATGGAAGATACAGATGTGATCAGAATCTGCGAGGAAGATACAGAGGATGGATTTTATCGCTATAGTTCTGCAAGGCTATTGGCAGAGAGGATTTTAGAACGACAGAAACCGGATCTTTCGTATGGAACAGGAGAAGGAAAGATGATTGCCGTGTATTCACCAGCAGGAGGAATTGGTAAGACTGCTTATGCGCTTAAGAAGGCAGAGGAATTGGATGGCATATATTTTGGAATGGAGGATTTCTGCAGCCTTGAGACGAAGGATTATTGGATGGAACAGCTGTTATTTCTTGTCAGAGAGAGAGAAGAGAATATCTGTGAACAGATGCAGCAGCATTTACAATGGTCGGATGGGGTGCGGGTGCTTCCATCGGCCCGATGCTTTTTGGATTATCGGTATATGAAAAAAGCAGACTATGAATGGCTGTTTGAGAAGTTAAGAGAAGAAAGAAAGCAGAGCGTTATATTTGATATCGGAGTGGGAAGTCTGACGGATTTTCAGATTTTAGACCTGTTTGATCAGGTTTTACTGTTAACATCGGAGGAGGGGCGGAGATGGCAGAAGATGCAGGTATTTTTACAATTGATACACCAGATGAGTCCAGGAATACGCAGCAAGATTACCTTCATACCGGAAGGGAATCTGGGATGAAGGAGACGATCATACAGCACGTAATGGGGCAGATCGATCTTAATGAAGAGATTTCGGATGAGGAGATTCGAAATCAGATTCGACAGGCAGTCTTTTCTGAGACACAGGATTATTATCTTCCATTGGATAAGAAGGCACAGATTTGCAATGAGATTTTTCATTCTTTGCGACAGTTGGATATCCTCCAGGATATGTTGGAGGATGATTCGATTACGGAAATCATGATCAATGGCTATGACAAGGTGTTTATTGAAAAGAATGGAAGATTATTTCGGACAGAGGAACGATTTTCTTCAAAAGAGAAACTGGAACAGGTCATTCAGCAGATCGTATCCAGAACCAATCGGATTGTCAATGAATCCTCGCCTATTGTAGATGCCAGGCTGGAAGATGGTTCCAGAGTCCATGTATTGCTGGAACCTGTCTCACTGGATGGCTCCACAGTGACGATTCGAAAGTTTACGAAAGATATTACTAATATGGAACAATTATTAAAGTTTGGTTCATTAAATGAAGAATTGATGGAATTTCTCTCTTTGATGGTGAGAGGGTGTATGAATATCTTTATATCAGGAGGGACGGGAGCAGGTAAGACCACCATGTTGAATGCACTTTCCAATTGCATTCCAAAAGATGAAAGGATCATTACCATAGAAGATTCTGCTGAATTGAAGTTATACGGTATTGATAATCTGGTGCGGCTCGAGGCGAGAAATGCCAATCTGGAAGGGGAGAACCGGATTACGATTAAGGATCTGATCAGAGCCAGCTTGAGGATGCGGCCGACCAGAGTCATCGTAGGAGAGGTACGGGGCGAAGAATGCATTGATATGCTACAGGCATTTAATACAGGACACGACGGATCGGTTTCCACTGGTCACGGAAACAGCACAAGGGATATGCTGCTTCGATTGGAAACCATGGTATTAATGGGAATGGATCTTCCCATTAGTGCCATTCGGGGACAGATTGCATCGGCTTTGGATCTGATGATCCACATATCCAGGCTCCGCGATAAATCCAGAAGGATTGTGGAGATTTCGGAAGTCATAGGGATGAAGGATGGGGAAATCCTTCTCAGAACCCTGTATCGTTTTCAGGAAACCGGAGAGGAAAACGGAAGAATACAAGGGCAGTTTATAAGGAAGCAGGCATTGCTGTTTACACAGAAGCTAAAAGAAAGGGGATTGCTCCATGAATATGAAAAGCTATTGGAAAGATATCCGTCATCTGAAGAAGGGGAAGATGAGATTTCCAGATAAAGACACTATGGTGATCATGGGATCTGGCAGTATCCTTCTATTGGTGATTGCTATGGTATTCTATGATCATCCGGCAGCCTGGCTGGTGCTTTCGCCATATTTATATGTATGGAACCAGAAGCAGAGAAAACGTAGGGAAGAAGAGAAGAAAGTTCGTTTACGGCAGGAGAGTAAAGAATTCCTGCAATCGTTGATGAACTGTCTGTCAGCAGGTTATTCCATAGAACGAAGCATCCCGGTCATTCAAAAGGAAATGATGTTAATGTATCCGAATGGAAAGAGCATCATTCTTCCGGAATTGATCATAATGGAACGAAAGCTTCGAATGAATCAGAGTATGGAGGAGATATTTGAAGAATTTGCGCAAAAGTATGAGAATGAGGATTTGATACAATTTGCATTTATTTTAAAAACCGCTAAGAAAAAAGGTGGAAATCTCATACAGGTATTGGAAAAGACGGTGGATACGATTGCAAGGAAGAATCAGGTGGAAGAAGAGATTCGTACCATTTTATCGGGACGTATATTGGAAAAGAATATCATGAAGGCAGTACCATTTTTGCTGATCTGTTATCTTCGCATCTTTAATCCAGCTTATCTGGAGATTATGTATGAAACCATGGCAGGACGAATCTGTATGACGATCAGTCTGATCACAATGGCAGCTGCAGGGAGACTGGCAGATCGTATTGTAGAAATAGGGGTGTAGATATGAATTGGGCAGAGAGGATTTATGAAAGTCTGCCGGAGCGTTTCCGGCAAAAGAGGGAGGGACGAATCCGAAGATATGCAATCGGCACAGAGGTGGAGATGAAGCAGGAGATTCGGGAACAGGTTGTCGGTGAAGTGAGAATGGTAGTAGTGCTGCTGCTTTTGCTGCTCTTTTGTGTGATTGGAGCAATCTGGTATTCAGGTATGCAAAGGAAAACGATTGAAATTGAAAGGAATGCTGCTGGAGATGGAGAAACGACAGAGAGGGTAGAGATACAGGTGGAAGGAGAAACCTATACCTATGAGTTGCCGGTATCCGAGGAAATCTATACGAAGGAAGAAGAGAAGCAGGCATTTAAGGATGCATTTTCTTATCTGGAGAAGGAGATGCTGGGAGAAAACGTTTCTTTGAATCAGGTGCGAAGTGATCTTACGTTCTTATGGGAGATTCCAGATAGCCCTATGGAGGTGCGATGGGAATTTGAGGATGAGAATATGGTAGATATGGAAGGAAAGGTCTATAACGAAAACCTGGAGAAGAATAACATAATTACCCATGTAAAAGCAATTCTTACTTATCAGGGAAGTGTGGAGGAGAAAGTGTATACAATTATCATCTGTCCAAAAAAGCGGACAAAGAATGAACAGAAAGCATGGGGCATCTGGGAAAGGATTCAGAACATCGAAAAGAATAGTCGAACCAGCCATTTCTTTCAGCTTCCTTCTGCATTGTCCAAAGTGAAAGTCCAAATAGAAGGAAGAAGGAATCCATGGATGCTGCTCCTGATCTTTCTTATACTGTTGATTCCCCTGTTGGTGGCTAGACAGTGGGAATATGAGAAAAAGCAGATGGAGGAGATGAGACATGCATCAGAATTGGAATATTCCAACATCTTATGGCAGTTTATTTTACTGTTGGAAGCTGGATTTACTATTCGTTCTGCATGGAAGAAGATCGTACAAGATTATGAAAAGCAGAAAGCGGATATGCAAAAGTCAAGAAGATATGTTTATGAACAAATGGCATATGCTTATCATCGGATGGAGTTGGGTGAGCCTCAGGAAAAGGTATTTGATATCTTTAGCCGGAAGATGGCTATGAAATCCTATTCCAAATTAATGACATTATTTCTGCAGAATCTGACAAAGGGCTCAAAAAATATGCTGGATATATTAAAGACAGAGGAACAGATTGCTTTTGCCAATCGATGCGAGCAGGCAAAACGCATGGGAGAAGAGGCAGATACAAAGTTGCTTCTGCCCATGGGAGTAATGCTTTTAAATATATTGCTGCTGTTAATGGTACCTGCATTTATGCAGTTTTAAAGGGAGGTGAAAAGGATGAGACGATTTCTTGAAGATGAATCCGGTATGGGAGTGGTAGAAGTTATTTTGATCATTGTCGTTTTGATTGGTCTGGTCATTATTTTCCAGACACAGATTCAGAAGATTGTAAATAACATTTTCAAAACGATTACTTCAAAAGCAGGGAGTGTGAAATGAAAAACGAAGAATGTGGACAGGTAACTATTTTTTTAAGTCTGTTGTTGATAAGTTTTCTGCTAATCCTGAGTGTGTGTCTGGAAGGAATCTATCTTCATATACAGAAGGGGAGGATAGCACAGCAACAAGCAGCTGCTGGAGAATATGCGCAGGCTAATTATCATAAGGAGCTGCTGGAACAGTACCATATCTTTGCCATTGATGGCAGATATGGGGCGAAAATGGAGGCATCATTAAAAAGGAACTGGACCTATCATACTGGAAATGCTCCCAGTGTACTTCACATATCAAACGCGGTGGCTGTCACGGGAAGCGATGGACAGGTATTAAGGCATCAGATTCGTGAGTATATGAAATATGCAGAAAGTGCAAAGCTGTTAGATCAGATTAAAGACAGCTTATCGGGTGTGAAAGAAGAGGCGGAGACAGACAGTATAAAGAATCAGGTTGAGCACATAAAAGAGGAAGATAGTGACCAGGAGGTACAGGTAGAGGAGCAGCCCGTGCAGGATCCGAGAAAAGGATTGAAAAAGCTGCTTTCTGAAGGGTTGCTGCCATTGGTGATGCCAGAGGGAAAGAATATTTCTGAGCAGGCGGTAAACATTGTGTATGGAAAAAAGGATGGAACCAAAGAGAAGAAGATTGATTTTTTCCAAAAAGATTCAGTTGCAGAGTATCTGTCCACAAACGGGAAAAAAACAGCAGGAAAGAATCTTGCTACAGAGGGATTAGCAGCAGCTTATGCAGCTGAGGTATTCCAGGATGCAGTAGGACAGCGTTACAAGGATGGCGTCCAATATGAGATGGAGTATCTGATTGCCGGGAAAGCAACGGATACGGAGAATCTAAAATCTGTCGTACATCGATTAATGGCGATACGATTTGGTTTAAATTATGCCTATTTGCTCTCCGATGGTGGAAAGCAGGCTCAGGCATATGCGTTGGCGGTTCAGATTGGAACCATTGCATCAGCGGTTCCCGCTGTTGTGGAAGGAATCAAGATGCTGATTATGGCCGCCTGGGCCTATGGAGAAGCAGTCATTGATTTGCGAGGTCTGTTAAAGGGAAATAAGATTCCATTGATCAAAAAGGAAGATAACTGGCAGCTTTCCCTGCATAACCTGGCAAAGCTATCCGCAGAAACAAAATCAGATCAATCCGGTATTTCTTATCAGGATTATTTAAAAATCTTATTGTTGCTCCAATCTGATCAAAAAGAAAAATATATGCGTATGATGGACCTGATGGAACAGAGGATTCAGATAAAACAGCCAGACTTTGTGCTTCAGGAATGTTATTTTTCTTATCAGATGACAGTAGAATCTAAGATTCGTTCGCTCTTTTTCAAGCACACTTATACAGTAAAAGATACAAGAAATTATGTTTATTAGGAGGTGAAACAGCATGCCCTCAATCTCTTTTGTACTAAAAAATAAAAAAACTTCTCTCCAAGGCGAATGCACCTGCACTAATGTTAAAAGTATTAACTCGTGTGAACAAAAGAAAAAAGGAAATTACCAAAGAGTAATGATACGGAGGGCATGCTGCTTCCCCTCTTTGCGAGGCTCGATGACATTAGAAGCCAGTTTGGTACTTCCGCTTTTCCTATTTGCCATGACGGCGAGCATGTTATTCGGGGAAATGATCATGATACAGGGAAGGATGTATCATGGTCTGGTGGAAGCAGTCAGAGAAATGGCAGTGGAGGAATATTATTATAATCATAAGAATCGACATGGAACTGTTTGGATGGCAAGGACGTTACAAAAAAAATATGGAGGAGAAGGTTCCCAGTCAGGAGCTGTTAAAATTGGAAATGTTTCTTTTGCAGGAAGTCAGATTCCAAATGGTCAGGATGAGATAGAGCTTCACATGTCCTATCAGATTTCTTTGAATTATCCATTTATAGGAACGAAGAAAATTAGAATCAAAGAAAAGGTAGCACAAAAGGCATTTACAGGGTATCAGCCTACTGCATTTGAAGCAGGAAAGGGATATGCATATGTAACGGAATATGGAACAGTGTATCATACTTCTATGCAATGCAGTCATATTATGTTAAAGATTTCAGATGGAGGAGAAGTGGAAAAGTATTTAAATGGGGAGACAAAATATGAACCATGTGCCAAATGCATCAAGGATACCGCACAGGAGGTACATCAGTTATTTGTTGCAAAGGAAGGAGACTGTTATCATTCCTCTTTAAGTTGCAGCGGATTAACCAGATTGATACGGAAGGTGACGATATGGGAAGTGGAAGGAATGGAACTATGCAGCAGATGCGGGAAATAGAAAAAGGAATGATTACAGTTGAGGCATCCATGATTCTGCCCATTGTTTTATTTACCACCGTGCTGATTTTATTTTTCTTTTTTTATGAATTTGAGTCAGGAGTGGCAGCAGGAATTTTATGCCAGGAAGTGGAGAAGGCAGGAGAAGTGGTAAAGACAGATGGAGATTTGGAGACAGGCGAATATCATCTGGATTATTTGAATCAAAGAAAATTGAGTTATTTATTGAATTACGATACCGGACGAATCGAATCTAAGTTGCGCACATCCATCAAGGAAAAGCTGGAAAGAAGCTCTGTCTTTGGAAAGCAGGAAAAGGTATGGGTAGAGATCAAACATGGAGTGATAGAGGGAAAAGTGACCTCACAGATTCCAATCCCTGTGATCGGAGCAATAGAAATAGGGGGATTCTCTCTATTTAGAATAGAGGAAAAAGTATTGGCGAAGGTACGGATGCCGGCAGAACAGATTCGGAGGTGGCAGCAAATTGAATGATTATTTTTTACGAGAAGGCTTTCAATCGTACTATGTGGTAAAAAGGGAAAAAGAATTTTCATATGAGGAGCGGATGCTCAAAGAGCAGGCATGTTATGCCATATTGCCCTTTGTGATCCGGAGGGTAGATGATGAAAGCTACTATTATTATCAGACATCTGGACATCTGTCTTTGGAGCAGAAGTTAAAAAATACAAAGGCATCTACATCGGATTACAGGCTGATTTATGAAAAAATATTGGAAGCGGTGGGAGAGCTTGAAGAATATCTGTTGCCGGCAGAAGGAATTCTTTTGGAAGGAGCTGTGGTTTTTTATGATGAGAAAAAAGAGCAGATTCGTTTTTGCTATTCTCCCGGGAGAAAGAAGGATTTGATGCAGCAGATGCAGCATCTAACAGAAGAATTTTTAGAATGGATCAATTATGAGGATAGAGAGTTGGTAGAATTCTTATATGGCATTCAGGGGGAATTTGCCAGAGGAATATTGCCGGAACAACTTTATAAAATAACGAAAAATGCAGAGCAGGAAGAAACAGAAGAAGAATGGCAGGAGGAAGAAGAAGGAATTTTTGAGATAGAGAAGAATGCAGAAATCATGAAAGGAAGCTATGAGGGAAAGCAGTCCAGACAGTGGTATGGGGAAATCGCAGCTTCTATTGGAATCAGTGGAATGTTGATGTTTTTTCTTGGATATCAGTTTGTGGAAATTTTTCAATATGGATGGATGTGGCAGAAGCTAAAGATTTTTCTTCTTGTAGTACCCGCTTTGGCAGCCAATTTTCTGTATCTGATCAAAAAAATACGTCAAAAATCAACAATCGAAGAAATCACTACCATATTGACGGATGAGGATTCCATTGATAAGATATCCTAAGGCATTTATGAATGACCCCAAATTATAGGAGAAATTGGAATGTATCAAAGTTTTATTCAGCTGCTTGAGGAAGCAGGGTATAAGAAATATATGAGTAAGATGGGGCCTGTCTATCTGCTGGAACGAGGGAATGACAGGCAGATGGTATTTTTGACTTATCATAAAGATCAGAAAAAAGAGCCTATTCATTTAAAGGAATATGACCAGAAGATGCTAGAAGCCAGAGATACCATATTTCCCGAAGCACCAGTGAAGATGCTGTGCATTTTGATCGTAGATGATGGAAAGCTGATGGAGGAACAGTTTGCAGGAGAGTACAGCTTTACCGTATGGATACAGGATGAGATATCTGGAAAGCTGTATATGAATGAAGATGCGAAACAGGATTTTTCATATCTGTATGATTTCCTGGTGCAAAAGGGAGAAGAAGCCAGAAGAATGATAGAAGAACGAAAATCCCAGGAGGAAGAGAAGAAGGTGGATTGGAGAACTTATGTGACTCCGGTCAATGTAGGACTGATTCTTATTAACAGCATTTGTTTTGGCTTATATATGTTTTTGGGGGAAGGGGTTCTTCAAAAGGGTGTTTCCATATGGACAGATATTCTATTGAATCATGAGTATTATCGTCTGATAACCAGCATGTTTCTTCATTTTGATCTGGAGCATCTGGTCAGTAATATGCTGGTACTATTCTTAGTGGGAAGCTTTGTAGAACGGTATATGGGTTCCTTTCGATATCTGATGGCTTATCTGACTACAGGACTGGTAGGAAATATGGTTTCCTTTTATATGGATATTGGCACATCGGATCTTACCTGGGCAGCAGGAGCTTCTGGAGCAATCTACGGAGTACTGGGCATGCTGGCAGTTATCTTAATTAAGACCAGGGGACGGATGACAGGAATACAGGGGCCAGGCATCTTTCTCTTCGTTCTGGGTTCCATCTTTCACAGCTATCAGACAGCAGGAATTGATCATTGGGCTCATATAGGAGGACTGGTTGCTGGAATTATGATAGGAATTTGTTATCGAAGAAAGCTGAATGATCAAATCAAAAAAAAGAGGCTGACGGGAAATAGACAGCCATAATTGGGGCGGGGCATGGCTCATATGAGCTATGTCCCGCCCTTAATTTTATCCTCTTCCAGCAAGAAGACTCCCACCTTTAAGGTGGGAGATGAATTGCGTCTGTTACCTACTTGATATTGT
>OBLI01002291.1_pt1 | contig 16534 bp, 15 predicted proteins | sample 1519701 | NCBI WGS metagenome assembly OBLI01 (sample SAMEA3663005, study PRJEB22513) | pig gut metagenome | biome: pig gut; feature: pig-associated habitat; material: faeces | place: France | collected 2012 | reverse complement strand
GGCTATCACGCAACTTTTATTCTAAAATTTGAGCAATAGTCTATATCTTTGAATATACCTAATCAAGTAGCAACATCTGAGCAAACTGTCACCCTAAATCAGGGAACTGGTTTTATAAACCGCATACCTCAATTTGGTATCTGGTTATGAAACCACATTCTTAATTCGCCAATCAGGTTGTCTCAGAAGATAGTTTTTTTTCTAATGACCGATTTGGGTTTATGCAGAGTTGACGCTAATGGTTGTAGGTTGTCATCCGAGGCAAAGTTTTGTTGAGAGTATTGTATACTTGCCGTATGGCATTTCCTTATTTCTTTTCGCTCTCATTGCTTGCATTATTGAGATAAAAGATGTAAATTTGCACAATTAACTGGAAACTTATCAATATATGGGCAACATAAAGAAAATCGTGCTTACTGGCGGACCATGCGCTGGTAAGACTACCGCATTGGTCAAGGTAATTGAGCATTTCTCAAGTCTTGGCTACAAGGTGTTTACTATCCCCGAGGTGCCAACCATGTTCACTCAGGCTGGTATGGACTATCTTACTAAGAACGCAGCTTTTTTTCGCGAGGGAGAGAAGGCTACGCTGGAGATACAGCTTGCCCTGGAGGATAAGTTCATGCGCATGGCCGAGACATGCACGGAGCCGGTTGTCATAGTCTGTGACAGGGGAGCGATGGATATCTCTGCATATATGACTCCCGAAATGTGGGAGGAGATAACGGCTGCTGTGGGTGTTACGACACAACATCTAAGGGACGAGCGCTATGATGCAGTACTGCATCTTGTATCGGCTGCCGATGGTGCCGAGCAGTTCTATACAACAAGCAATAACGCCCAAAGATTGGAAAAAGCAGACGAGAAGGGACTGCAGATAGCGAGGATGCTCGACAAGAAGGTCATAGAGGCGTGGACGGGGCATTCTCACCTGAGGGTAATAAACAACCACGAGGACTTCGATAAAAAACTCAACCGTGTGCTGAAGGAAATATCGTCTGTTCTGGAGCTGCCGCAGCCCATAGAGGAGGAACGCAAGTATATTGTAGAGCTGACGGGCGAGGTAGAGGGAAGCATTGACAGTGAGATTACGCAGACTTATCTTACTGCCGACCCTGGATGCGAGGTACGTCTGCGCAAGCGTGGATGGAACGGCAAGTATGTATATGTACACACCAACAAACAACGGATTTCGGCTACTGAGCAGCTTGAGACCGAAAGGCAGATTAGTTCCAATCTCTATCACTCGCTACTGCAGCAGGCAGACCCATACCGCACGACCATCAGGAAGATGCGCAAGAGCTTCATCTGGAGGGGACAATATTTTGAGCTAGACAGCTATCAGCAGCCCATGGACAACCTGATGATACTTGAGACAAAAGGAATAACGGCCGACGAGGATGTGAAGTTTCCACCGTTTATTAAGGTGGTGCGTGACATCACGGGCGATGCCGCATACTACAACTATAACCTTGCGCTGAGGAAATAGGGCTCATCCGAAATATGGAGTGATGGCTATAGATTATTATTCTTATAGTCAGTTTTACTATTTGTATTAGTCAACGAATACTATTGCACAGCCGATAAGGTTAATAACCTTACGGCCTTAAGGTTAATAACCTTACTGGCGCAAGGTTATTAACCTTATCAGCGATGTAAATAATATACCCAGACCACGCACCGGTAAGTGGTGATCAATCTAAATGTATGATGAAACGGAAAATGACAGTCAAGGGCTGTCAAGGGAATACTTGTTCTGCTACGGATAGTGTGTCAAAATAAGTAAAAAAGTTGGGATTACCGATTTATTTCGTTATATTTGCCAATGATAAATCTATTGTGTAACCTTTTAAACTTTATCAGCCATGGATAAGAGCGAACGATTTGTCATTACCGCCAACAGACAGTTTGGTACGGGTGGACATGAGATTGGTGCGGAGCTTGCACGCAGGCTCGGAGTGAAGCTCATAGACAAGCAGATATTGCAGGCTGTAGCCCGCAAGTTCAACCTCACGGAGAGCGAGGCAGCACAGCTGGAGGTACGCCGTCCGTCGTGGTGGGAGGATTTCTCACGTTTCTATCAGGCTTTCGTTGATGTACATCCCTACCGTGTTGTGGAGAGGGAGGTCACGAGCCGTCAGTTCTTTTATGCCCAGGCAGCTGCCATGCGCCAGATAGCTGACGAGGAGAGCTGCGTGGTTGTGGGCCGTTGTGGCTTTGATGTTTTCAAGTCACATCCTAACAAACTTCGAATATTTCTTCATTCCAACCTCGACAGGAGAATAGACAGGGTTATGGAACGCTATGGAGTGGACGAGGAGAAAGCGCGAATACTTATTGAGGACAATGACTATACGCGCGAGCTGTACACAAAGACGTTCACAGGCCGCGACTGGTACGACTGCCGCAATTACGACATAGCGTTGGATGTCTCGAAGTTCGGAGTGAATGGAGCGGTGGACTTCCTGATGAGATTTATTGACGAGTAGCGTAAGTATAAAAATGCAAGTTTGGTACAAACGTTTATGATGGGTATTAATATACCCCACAATTATATAATGTGCAGGATTATACCTTAACTGTGGTTATAACCCTGCACATTTTGTCTTTATTGCTAAGACATGATGAATAGTGAGAGGACGCAATATAATTTTCAGTATTGACGTCTCGTTATAAAATCGCTATTTAGTCCCACTTCTTGCTTCTTACTTCATCAAGGGCTTTCACCCAATCGGTATCGAGCGAGAAACGGGTGAGGTATTCGGGGTTGTTGTAGTAGGAGAGTACCAGGTCGAGGTCCATGTCGTTGAACAGAGGATTGTTTATGGACGCATTGCGGAAGCGCGTCATGACCACTTCCTTTGCCTCATTCTTGGTAGACTCGGAAAGTCGTTTTACGAAGAGGTTCACAAACTGGTACATGGCATACGACTGCTCGTTGAGCATCTTGATTTTGTCGTTAAAGCCCTTGACGTCGTTGGTGTCCCTGAGTACTTCGTCCCTGACTTTCATCTTCATGTAGTTGACAACGTTCACCTTGAAGTAAGCTATGCGTCGTGTCTGTAAGTCCTGCTTTTGGTCATCAACAATAGCCTTTGACAGTTTTATAATCTCGTTAGCCACATCTTGTGCAGCTGCCTGTCCCACTATGGAAAGTGTCAGGACGAGGAAAAAGAATAGTCTTTTCATGTTGATATGTTTTATTATATTTATGTTTCAATTATTATGGATTTTGCATATATTCTTACCAACAGCCTTTGTTAACTTCCTTCTAACTCCTTTGCAAGTAAATGCTTTTAGTGATACACGTGGGCAGCTCTTCCTGATAGTGTGATACCATGATGAGCGTCTTGTTCCTGCGTTGGCAAAAGGCGTTTATAACTTCCCTCACCAGCTGGCTGTTAGTGGAGTCGAGGCCGTGGAGCGGTTCGTCGAGGATTAGCAGTTGAGGATCTTTGACGAAAGCCCTGGCCAGAAGAACGAGTCTCTGCTCGCCCGAGGATATTTTCATGAAACTTCTGTCGGCCAGATGTCCAATGCCGAAGATGTCCATCCAGAAACGGCATTGGTCGTACTCACCGTCGTCTGGCCGTACATAGAGCCCCACCGTATCCTTTAGTCCGCTTGCCACTATGCGCAGGCAGGGCATGTCACGATGGTAGGAGCGGTGCATCTCTGGCGACACATATCCAATATGACGCTTTATCTGCCATATGGTCTCGCCTGAGCCGCGCGGCTGGTCGAAGAGCGTGATGTCGCAGGCGTAGGCTTGAGGGTTGTCGGCGCATACCAGACTGAGGAGCGTTGACTTTCCAGCTCCGTTCTGTCCTCCAAGTACCCATCGGTCGCCATTCTCTACGGTCCAGTTGAGGTTCTTGAGAATGGTTCTCTCTCCATAGACAATGCTAACGTTGTGCATCCTTACAACCTCGTGAGCATCATAGTCGCCATCTTTGTCGGGCAGATTGATGATTGCCTGTTCCTTGCTCTCGCTAAGCATCCTTTCGGGGACGGGACGTAGGGAGGCGAGGTAGTCGTTACGTGTCATCTTTCTGCCAACCTTCATGTCCTTGACTTCAACGATATGGGTGATGAAGTCTGGTATGTCATCGGGTTTCGACATTACGAGTATCACCTGTAGTGCTGCCTCGTGGCTAAGCTCGTCGAGCAGGATGCGCAGTTGCTGGCGCGTATCGCTGTCGAGACCAATGAACGGATTGTCTAAAACGAGCACTCGGGGACTGGCGAAGAGAGTCTCGGCAAGCTTGAGCTTCCGAAGCTCGCCGCTTGACAGCATGATGACATACTTGTCGAGGAAATGCTCCATCTGGAACAATTTGTATATGTGCTTCTGCCATGCCCGTCGTTGGCAGTTGTCCTCGCCTGTCATGGCGAAGGTTTCCTCAAGTATCTTGCCTGCCGTAGGAGTCTCGGCGTCTATCTCCTGCTGGTTCCATCGCTGTTGCAGGTAATATGTGCGGTCGTTGTCGCCTCCGTAGGTATCGCGGAAAGTTATATATTTTATGTTGTCGCTGACCAGAGGCCTAGTGCTCGGTGCGAAGTTGTATTCCGGGTCGTGCATGAGCAGAGGGTGCCTGCCTGTTATGATGTCTACGAGCATTGACTTGCCTGCGCCGTTGGGGCCTACGATAGCTAAATGCTCTCCGTCGAGAGTCTCAAAGTCGACCGGCTCGGCCATTCGCCATTCGGGCATTCGTGTTACGCCTTTCTCTATGCTTATTATCCTTTGCATGATGATGTGTGTGATGTCTCAGAGTTTTGTAATTCTCGTCTTGTTGCGGTTGACGAAGTCTTTCCAGCCGCTATAGTGTGTGTCGGTAACAGGCTGCCCCATCTGCATGAAGTGACAGTAAGCGGCGGCCAAGGCATCTGTAGCGTCCATGAACTTTGGCATCTCCTTCTCGTCGAGATGGAGCATTCTCTGCAACATTCCTGCTACCTGTTCCTTGCTTGCCGAGCCGTTGCCTGTGATGGCCATCTTGATTTTCATTGGAGCATACTCGTGTATGGGCACGGAGTGATGTATGGCGGCGGCAATGGCTACGCCTTGTGCCCTTCCGAGTTTCAGCATGGACTGTATGTTCTTGCCGAAGAAGGGAGCCTCGATGGCCATCTCGTCGGGCAGGTACTCGTCTATGACACCAGTCACTCGTTCGAATATCCTACCCAGTCGGATGTATGGGTCGCTGAGCTTTCTCAGGTCAATGACTCCCATAGCTATCATCTCAGCCTTGTTGCCCGTAGCCTTGATGAGACCATAGCCCATGACGTTGGTTCCTGGGTCGATGCCCAATATTATTCGCTCCTTGTTGTTCATGCTCCGTTGTTGGTATACTTGGACTTCATCTTCGTAGACTTCCAAGTATGGTCGTTTTTTTATCTGTCGAGATAGGGATTGTGTGCCAGCTCGTAACCGATGGTGCTCTCTGGACCATGTCCCGGGAAGATGCGTGTCTTGTCTGGCATCTGGCATACAGTTCTGAGGCTCTGTATGAGCATGAACCTTGAGCCTCCCTCAAAGTCTGTACGGCCGATGCTGCCTTTGAAGAGGGTGTCACCAGTAAAGGCTACGTTCTCTTCCTTGCAATAGAAGAACACGCTTCCCTGAGAGTGTCCGGGAGTCTCCATGACAGTTAGTGTATGGCTGCCGAACGTGATTTCCTCCTTGTCCCGGAAGTAGTGGCCGACGGGTGGCATGTCGTAGCCAAGCACCACTCCGGCTATGGCTATGGACTGATCGTCGAGCATTCCCATCAACTTCTCGTCGTGGACGTCTACCTCTGGCTTCAGTCCGAACTCCTCGTATATGGTGTTGTTGCCGAAGTTGTGGTCAATATGCCCGTGCGTTGCCAGGAGGTGTACGGGTTTCAGTCCGTTGCTCCTGATGTAATCAACGATAGCTTTGCGCTCTTCCTGATAGAAAGTTCCGCAGTCGATGATTACACACTCCTTGGTGTCGTCGCTTACTACGTAGCAGTTCTCCTGCAGCATGTTGCAGGCAAATCTTGTTATCTCCATAGATATTTATCCTCTTTGTTTCTTTTGTTTATGTAGTCACGGCAGGGGTGTCTGGTGTTGGGAGTCGGCTGGGTGCTTACATCTGCACATAGGCGATGAACTTACCCTTGAACCATTCCTCCTTGAAATAGTTGGTTATGGGAGTAGACATAGCCTGACGGCCAAATGGGGCAAGCTCGTGCGTGAGGTCACCACCCTTTAGACAGAATATGCCGTTGGGGTGGGAGTTGCGTTGAGTCTTAGAGATGTTCTTGCGTACAATCTTGGCAAGGTCAGGCAGGGGCATGACGGCTCTGCTGACAATAAAGTCGTATTTCCCCTTTTCCTCTTCTCCTCTTCGATGCAAGGCCGTAACATTGGTCAGCTGAAGAGCCTTGGCAACCTCTGATGCCACCATTACCTTCTTGCCCGTGCCGTCGATGAGAGTGAAATTCACCTCAGGGAAGAGTATGGCCAAAGGAATACCTGGGAAACCACCACCTGTACCGAAGTCGAGGACATCTGTACCAGGGCTGAAGCTCGTCTCCTTGGCTATGGCCAGAGAGTGAAGCACGTGGTGCTCATAAAGATTATCTATGTCCTTTCGGGAGATAACGTTTATCTTTGAGTTCCAGTCGCGGTAAAGCTTGTCAAGAAGCTCAATCTGCTCCTTCTGCCGTTCGGTCAGATTTCCGAAGTATTTGTAAATCTGTTCTGTCATGATAAGTTTATTTTGACTGCAAAGTTACGAAAACTTAGTTTAGTAAACATTAGTACAGAGAGTTTTTTTTCATTTATTATACTCATTTCTCAAATATTTCGTAACTTTGCACACAACAAGGGACTTCATATATAATTATGGATACACAGAACACACCAGTACACGTCCGGCTGTGGCATCTCGATTTCTGGCTGTTGTCATTGGCAAACCTGTCGCTGACCGTGATGGTATATATGCTCATGCCTGTTCTTCCGTCACATCTTGCGGCATGTCACGGCATCACGCCCATGGAGATTGGACTGATATTTGTTTCGTATGCGGTCGGGCTCTACTTGCTTGGCGGATTTACCACCTATCTCGTGCAACGCTATCGCAGGAACAGGGTATGCCTATGGACAATAGCACTGCTCGTATTGGCCGTTAGCCAGCTGTATTTCAATGAGCACCTGCCCGTGGGGCATGACGTGACGGTTGCCTTGGCAATTGTTGTTGCTGTTGTTGTAGGAGCGTTGTACGGACTGTCGAAGATGATACTTATGAGCACGTTGGTGATTGACTCATGTGAGTCATTCATGCGCACGGAAGCTAATTATAGTGCCACATGGTTTGGACGAATGGCCTTGGCCATAGGACCTGCGGTAGGCCTGTGTTGCCATGAACTTATGGGCTTCCGGCCTACAATCCTCTTGTCGTGTGGACTGGGACTGGCAGCAATCCTGTTAATCCTGATGGCTCATTTCCCATTCAAGGCTCCAGAGGACAATGTCAGGCTGTGGTCGGCTGACCGGTTCTTCCTTGTTCGTGGATTGCCGCTGTTCTTGGTGCTGTTTATGATGACGGCCGTGGTAGGTGCGCTATTTACAACAGGCATCGGAGTCAGCTTCTACGCATTCATGCTCTTGGGATTTGTGCTTGCGTTGCTTGCCGAGAAGTTTGTCTTTGTTGATGCAGACCTCAAAAGCGAGGTGGTAACGGGGTTAATCTGCATTTCGGCAGCTGTGATTATGCTAATGACAAGCCGTCTGGCTGTCGTTGAGGCTGTGATACCCGTTTTGCTGGCCTTCGGCATAGCCCTTATAGGCACACGCTTTCTGCTGTTTTTCATCAAACTGTCGCGACATTGTCAGAGAGGAACGAGTCAGAGCACATTCCTTCTTGGGTGGGAGAGTGGACTTGCTGCTGGTCTTGCCCTGGGTCACGGGGTTCTCGAACGTAATGCATATGCGATATGTATAACAGCCTTGTCGCTGGCTGTCATAGCCATGTTTGTATACAACAGTTTCCTACATCAATGGTATATGGAACACCGCAACAGGTAGTATGACATTAATATTTGATAGATAATGACTAATAACAAAAAATATTTTTTTTATCATAGCCAAGCAGGCAAAAGTCTGTTTATGCACCTGAGAAGTCTGGCCCGAACTGTTAAACACTCGACCATGGCTGTGATGATGGTGGTGAGCTTATGTTTCCTTGTTATATCGTGCTCAGACGATGATGATTTCTCTACATCATCGTCCCTGTCTCTGACAATGGGAAGCGACACTATAAGTTTTGATACAACATTCTCGGCTACCCCAACGCCCACTAAGACTTTCTGGGTGTACAACCGCTCGGGCAAGAGCTTGAGGCTGTCGAACGTGAGACTCGAGCGTGGCAACCAGACAGGATATAGGGTGAACGTAAATGGCACTTTTCTTGGCCAGAATGCGGGATGGCAAGCTAATGATATTGAAGTCAGAAACAAAGACAGCATACGTGTGTTTGTTGAGCTGACATCACCCCTCAACGGAAAGACGGAACCACAGCTGGTTCAGGACAACCTGCTGTTCACTCTGGAAAGTGGGGTCGTTCAGAAGGTAAACCTAAGGGCATGGTCGTGGGATGCCGTTGCATTAAGAAACCTGTATGTTTCGGAAGATTCTATTATTCGGCCTGGAAAGCCGTATGTGGTGTATGGAGGAATTACTGTTGATAGTACAGCTACGTTGACCATAGAGGCCGGAACGACTCTATATTTCCATGCTGATGCAGGAATGAAAGTGTATGGCAGACTATTGACAAAAGGTACTCCGGACAGCCCTGTCATACTACGTGGCGACAGGCTTGACAATATGTTTGACTACCTGCCATACGATAGGGTTTCAGGACAATGGCAAGGCTTAACTTTTACATCATCATCTTATGATAACATATTGGAATTTACCGATATACATAGTACGTTCAATGGAGTTGTGATAGATTCTTCGGATGTGTCAAAGAATAAGATTACACTGTCGGCTGTTACCATTCATAACTGTCAAGGATACGGGATGTATACTGACAATTCAAATGTAACGTTGGAGAATTGTGTAATATCAAACACCTTGGATGATTGCCTGTATGTAGGGGGTGGACGAGTACTTGTCAACAACTGCACTCTGGCACAGTTCTATCCTTTCGACTCACGTCGCGGCATGGCTCTTAGATTTGAGCAGGGTGACGGCCTTGACACACTTCGTTGTACTAACAGCATCATAACAGGCTATGCTGAGGATGTGGTTATGCGTGTAGTGCCAGACTCAACCATGTCTTACGCCTTCGCCTTTGACCATTGCATTATGCGGACTCCCGTTGAGAAAACGGCAGATAGTATAAGGTTTACAAATATTCTGTACGAACTTCCTGACGACACGACAGCCGTAGGCAAGCGGCACTTCGTGAATATCGACGAGGAAAACCTGTACTATGACTTCAGGCTCGACAGCCTTTCTTTGGCCGTAGGCTTTGCTGATGCTGAGTCGGCGGCTCCATCAGACCGTAACGGAACACTTCGTGATGACACCCCTGATGCAGGAGCTTACGAGTACCCAATAAAGGCAAACTCTGATGCTGAAGAACAGAAAACAGCAGTAAGAAGAAAGAGGAAATACTAACAACAAACGCCTTGGGCGTGCCTGGAAACCAAAGATGGTTCCTTGTCTTTGGCACGGCATATATCCCAAGGACATAATTCAACTATATCGCATGAAGGAAATCAAACTGCAAACCACAATTAGACTTGCCCAGTCTGAAGAGCTGAGTGAAGAAGACCGCCTGCTTGTCCAGCGTGCTATCGAGGCTACTGCTTCATCGTATTCTCCTTACAGCCATTTCGCCGTGGGGGCTGCTTTACGATTGGCTGATGGTACTATAGTTATTGGCTCAAATCAGGAGAATGCAGCTTTCCCCTCAGGATTATGTGCTGAGCGTACTGCCATTTTTGCCGCTGGAGCCACACATCCCGACCAGGCTGTAACGACGTTGGCTATTGCAGCACGCAATGAAGCCGGACTAACTGCTGAGCCAGTCTCGCCATGTGGGGCTTGCCGACAAGTTATTCTTGAGGTTGAGCAACGATACAAATGCCCAGTCCGCATACTTCTATATGGGACGAATGGCGTATATATAATTAACAGTGTAAGAGAATTACTGCCTTTGTGCTTTGTTGATGAGAGTATGAGGTAGAGTTAGGGCCAAACGATTACTTAATCTTGTATTCGTCTTTTGCCCAGATGATTTTCCCATTTAAGTCATAGTAGTGGTCTTGCCCCATCCACTTTTGGCGGCTCTGCTGTGCTTTGGGATTGAGGCAGCGTGAGGCTTTACGGATTACGATACACCCTTTCTTGTGAATTATTTCGAACCCCTCGCCGATACGTCTCGAACGTTTGGTTCGTGTGTCGAGACGCCAAAGGGTCTGTCCGTTGTCAAGGTAGAAGGATGAGAACGGCCCGTTGTCAACAGCCATGAAGATATATGTGCTGTCGGGACTGAGCCAGCACTCCTTGATCTTGGAGTATTTTGTTGTAGCGAATGTCTCGTCACACTTCTTTCCTGTTATTACATCATAGCTGAACAGGCGGTCGCGGACCGTAAAATATAGCTTGTGTCGTCTGGTGTCAGAATATGATACAACAACGCGTGCTCCCTTGGGAAGTGATTTCTTGGCAGAAGATATCCTGTTCTCAATAGGATTATTTGCCTCCACGCTAAAACATGGCAGCATAAGTAATAATAGGTATATGTACAGCTTCTTTATCAAGAACAAATAAGTACAATTGTTTGAGTGAAATCAGCCTGACGGAATAACATGAATATGTTGTGGTCTCCGTCAGGCTGCTGTCTTTATTAATATGCGAACAATGGATAATCCTTCATTGTCGCGTTAACTTTCTCGCGTACGCGGGCTATAACCTTCTCATCTTCTGGTGAGTTGAGTACTTCCTCGATAAGCTCTGCTATGAGGGCCATCATGTCCTCCTTGGCGCCACGTGTGGTCATGGCTGCAGTACCAAGGCGAATACCACTTGTTTGGAATGCGCTACGGCTGTCGAACGGTACCATGTTCTTGTTAACTGTGATGTCGGCAGCTACGAGGGCGTTCTCTGCAACCTTACCTGTGAGGTCTGGATACTTGCTGCGTAGGTCTACAAGCATTGAGTGGTTGTCGGTACCACCGCTGACAATGCTGAAACCACGGTCTACAAGGTGCTGGGCCAGTACAGCGGCATTGGTCTTTACTTGTGTGGCATACTCCTTCCATGAGGGAAGCAGGTTCTCACCAAATCCTACGGCCTTGGCGGCTATTACATGCTCGAGAGGACCACCCTGTGTGCCTGGGAATACGGCTGAGTTGAGCAGGGTACTCATCATCTTTACCTCGCCTTTCTTGGTAGTCAATCCCCATGGATTCTCGAAGTCCTTGCCCATAAGAATGATACCACCACGAGGACCACGGAGGGTCTTGTGGGTAGTGGAGGTTACGATATGTGCGTACTTAACGGGGTTGTCAAGCACTCCTGCTGCGATGAGACCGGCTGGGTGAGCCATGTCTATCATCAGCAAGGCTCCAACTTTGTCGGCAATATCGCGCATGCGCTTGTAATCCCATTCGCGGCTGTATGCAGAACCGCCACCGATGATAAGCTTTGGTTTGTGCTCTAAGGCTAGGCGCTCCATCTCGTCGTAGTCTACACGCCCTGTCTCTCGGTTGAGGTTGTAGCCTACTGGTTTATAGAGTATGCCGGAGGTATTGACAAGGCTGCCGTGAGAAAGGTGGCCGCCATGGTCAAGGTTCAGTCCCATAAAGGTATCGCCAGGCTTGAGGACAGCAAGAAGAACGGCTGCATTGGCCTGAGCACCAGAGTGGGGCTGCACGTTGGCAAACTCTGCTCCGAAGAGTTTTTTCACTCTCTCACGTGCCAGGTCCTCGACCTTATCTACTACTTGGCATCCACCATAGTAGCGCTTGCCGGGAAGACCCTCGGCGTACTTGTTGGTGAGGTAGCTGCCCATGGCTGCCATCACTTCGTCGCTGACAAAGTTTTCTGAGGCAATAAGCTCCATGCCCTTTAGCTGACGCTGGTGCTCCTGCTCGATAAGATTGAAAATCTCTTGATCTCTTTTCATTTTTTTTGCAGAATGTTTATTGTGTTACAAATGTTTGCGGTTGCCGCGATACAGGATAGGGTAGGGTGTGAGTACCCGTCGTGCTCTTGACGGATGCAAAGGTACGCAAAAAAATGCGCATAGCCAAGGATAATGTCAGCAAAGTTCAACCTTGCTGATATCTTGCTCCTTGTCGCAATAGTGGCACTTGATGATGCCGCGCTCTTTGTCAACGAAGTTGAAGATGGTGTTCATTGGCTCGTTATTTGTGATGCACTTGGGGTTGTTGCATCTGACGATACCCGTAAGCTCATTAGGGGTCTCGACGGTTTTCTTCTCAACAACCTCGTAGTCACGGATGATGTTGAGCACCACCTTGGGGGCTACAACCGACAGGCGGCTAATCTCCTCGTTGGTGAAGAACTTGTCGCTCACCTTTATGATGCCCTTCTTCTTGACCTTCTTTGATGCGAAGTTGTTGCCAATGGTTACCGGGGTATCTAACTTGTCCAGCCCGAGCAGGGTGACAACCTGATAGGTCTTGTCTGCCGGTATATGGTCGATTACGGTGCCGTTCTCAATAGCGGCAACCAGACGTTCTTTCTTGTCCATATCTTGTTTCTATTATTGTCGATGTCTCTTTCGCTAAAACTCTATGTCTCTTTCGATAAACCACGATGCGTCATTCTATAATGGTCGTGTCATTTCTAACGGCATCTATGTCTATGCCCAGACAGTAGCAGAAGATGGCCTCGCGTGCATAGAGTCCGTTTTGTGCCTGCTGAATGTAGTAAGCATGTGGATTATCATCTACATCGTATGCTATCTCGTTAACTCTGGGAAGGGGATGTAGAATGCGAAGGTTGTCCTTGACGTTGGACAGCATGTCGTTCTTGAGGATGTATACGTTCTTCACGCGCTCGTATTCCATCAGGTCGCTGAAACGCTCTTTCTGTACTCGCGTCATGTAGATGATGTCTGCGTCAGCGATTACTTTCTCATTGAATGCTGTATGTTCCTGGTAGTTGATGTTGTGTGCCTTGCAGTAAAGCTTGTATTCCGACGGCATGGCAAGTTCCTTGGGGGCTACGAAGTGGAATGTGGGGTTGAAATGACGCATGGCAGTAATGAGCGAGTGTACTGTGCGTCCGTATTTCAGGTCGCCGACAAGGTAGATGTTTAGGTTGTCCAACGTACCCTGGGTCTTGTAAATAGAATAAAGGTCGAGGAGACATTGTGAAGGGTGCATGTGCGCTCCGTCTCCTGCGTTTACAATTGGTATCGGAGCTATCTCGCTGGCATACTGTGCTGCACCCTCTATGTAGTGGCGCATGGCTATGATGTCTGCATAATTGCTCACCATAAGGATAGTATCCTTTAAAGTTTCACCCTTTGTGGTACTTGATGTCTTTGCGTCCGAGAAACCTATGACGCGTGCACCAAGACGGTTGGCTGCTGTTTGGAAACTAAGCTGTGTGCGGGTGGAAGGCTCAAAGAAAAGGGTAGCAACAACTTTACCCTTTAGAAGCTCACGGTTGGGGTGCTTTTCGAACTCTTGTGCCATCTCGATGAGGTACATTATTTCTTCTCGGGACAGGTCAGCAATAGTTACAAAATTATGTTTTTTCATACTATGTGGTGGTTGATGGTCCTAAAATCGCCGCTAAGTTACATATTATTTTCCAAAGTATTGGCGTTTTCAAATAAAAAGTTGTATTTTTGCCATCAAAAAGTATTCGTCTAATGAGAAAGAAATTAATCATCTTCCTGTGGTCAGCCATAGCTACGGTTGTAGTGGTGGTTGTAGTGGTATTTGCTCTTATTTGGAATGGAGCTATTGGTTACATGCCCGACATGGAAGATTTGCAGAACCCTATCAGCAGGTTCGCAACTCAGATTTATTCAACTGACGGGAAGGTTATTGGTACATGGAATATAAATAAGTCTAATCGAATACCTGTACCATATTCCAAACTCTCGCCACATCTTGTACATGCTCTTGTTGCAACGGAAGACGAAAGGTTTTATGAGCATTCGGGAATCGATTTCTATGCTCTGGGAAGGGCGATTATTAAAAGAGGAATACTCGGACAGACAAGTGCGGGAGGCGGCAGCACTATCACTCAGCAGCTTGCAAAACAACTTTACTCACATCCAGTACGGACAACGGCTGAGAGATTACTGCAGAAACCGATAGAGTGGGTAATTGCGATAAAACTTGAAAGATATTTCACCAAAGAGGAGATTATCGCACTTTATCTGAATTATTTCGATTTCCTGCATGGTGCTGTGGGTATAAAAACTGCCGCTAATACATATTTTAATAAGGAGCCAAAAGACCTTACCGTTAATGAGGCTGCAACGCTTATCGGTTTGTGCAAAAACCCCTCGTTGTTCAATCCAGTAAGGTATCATCAGAGATGTACAGAGAGAAGGAATGTGGTGCTTGCGCAAATGGAGAAATCCGGATATCTGTCATCGTCGGAGTTTAATAATTTAAAGAGCGACTCTTTGGTGTTAAACTTTCATCGTACCGACCATAAGGACGGTACAGCTGCCTATTTCCGTGAATTCCTCAGAAGGTATATGACCGCCAAGAAGCCTGCGATAGGGGAATATCCTGAGTGGAACAAGAAACAGTATGTACTTGATTCTTTAGCTTGGGAGACTGATCCGCTCTATGGATGGTGTAACAAACATCGCAAGAAGAATGGACAACCATACAATATATATACAGATGGTCTGAAGGTATACACTACCATAGACTCGCGTATGCAGAAATATGCTGAAGAGGCTGTCTACGCCCATGTGGCAAGGTATCTGCAACCGGCCTTCAATGCAGAGAACAAAAAGAAACCTAATGCGCCGTTTACAGATCAGCTGAGTTCGAAAGAGGTTAATCTGATAATGAAGAAAGCTATGGTTCAGAGCGACAGGTATCGCACAATGAAAGAGGCAGGATTTAGCGAGGAAGAGATACTTGCGTCGTTCCATAAGCCTGTTGATATGACCGTATATGCATACCATGGAGACATTGATACTATTATGACTCCATATGATTCTATTAGGTATTACAAGTCATTCCTTAGAAGTGGTTTCGTAAGCATGGATCCAAGAACGGGGTATGTGAAAGCGTATGTTGGAGGACTTGATTTCTCTCATTTCCAATATGATATGGTTATGGGGGGAAGAAGGCAGGTCGGCTCTACAATCAAGCCTTTCCTGTATTCACTCGCCATGGAGAACGGTTTTTCACCATGTGACTTGGCACCTAATGTTCAGAAAACGTATATCGTTGCTGGTAAGCCTTGGACTCCAAGAAATTCCAGCCATAGCAGGTATGGCCAGATGGTAACCCTGAAGTGGGGATTAGCTCAGTCAAACAACTGGATTTCGGCTTATCTTATGAGTAAACTTAATCCCAACCAGTTTGTAGAGCTTCTCCATGGTTTCGGAATTAACAATCCTGATATACACCCTTCCATGTCGCTTTGTCTTGGTCCTTGCGACGTTTCTGTGGCTGAGATGGTTAGCGCATATACAGCTTTTGCCAATAATGGTATTAGATGCGCACCTGTTTTCGTTACTCGTATCGAAGACAATGAAGGGAACGTCATATCTAAGTTTCAACCACGTATGAACGAGGTTATCAGTTCTGAAAGTGCATACAAGATGATTGTGGAACTTATGGCTGTCGTTGATGAGGGAACGGGTAGGAGGCTGAGGTTTAAGTACGGCTTCGAAGGTGAAATCGGAGGAAAGACTGGCACAACAAACCGTAATTCTGATGCCTGGTTCATAGGTTTCACACCGGAGTTGGTTAGTGGATGCTGGGTCGGAGGAGAGGATAGGGATATACATTTTGACTCTACTCAGATGGGACAAGGTGCAACAATGGCTTTGCCTGTATGGGCATATTATATGACGAGGGTATTACGTGATGGCATGCTCGGATATAATCCTACCGCTACATTTGATGTACCAGAGGACTTCAATCCGTGCAAGAAAGAAGAAATAGAAGATAACATGATGGAAATTGATGAGGTTTACGAGTAGTTATACCTTATTATATATATTCCATTATATGAATATTTGTTCCTTTTTTGCTCATTCCTGTTGTAGCTATAATATTGCTTTAATACGATTTCAGCCTCTTTAAATGAAAGGTTTTCTTTATAAATGTTAAATTGCGTCCCTATTTGAGAAAAAAGTGCCCGAAACTTTTGGTGATAAAGATATTTGTTGTACCTTTGCAAACGCTTTCACCTCAAAACTGGAGTTTTAGGTATAGAATGATTGGGCCTATTCTATTGGTTCTTTCTGAAGCAAAAGAGTTCTTTGAAAAGATTACATAGACAGAGAAGTAGTACAAGAAGCGAGTGC
>OBLI01002290.1_pt1 | contig 16549 bp, 10 predicted proteins | sample 1519701 | NCBI WGS metagenome assembly OBLI01 (sample SAMEA3663005, study PRJEB22513) | pig gut metagenome | biome: pig gut; feature: pig-associated habitat; material: faeces | place: France | collected 2012 | reverse complement strand
CCCTCACGCTGCCCCAAGATCTTCACGAAGGAGATGGTGGGGAAGTAATGCGCCACTAATTTCTCCGTCGCCGCCTGGTATTTATTGGAAGCGACCGCTAACGCCATGCCCTCCGCCTGCAAACGGGTCAGCAAAGCTACCATACCCGGATAGGGACAACTGTGATCCGCATTGTGCGCATCGTAATAAGGAACAAAAAGGGCACGGATGCGTGCCATCTGTTCTGCCGTACGAGCCTCTTCCGGTAAAGCCCGCTCAAAAAGCTTCATGATACCATTGCCCACGAAATACCGATAGGCACTCACGGCATGCGTCGGGAAGCCACAAGCCTGCAACGCCTGGTTCGTGCTCGCCGCCAAATCGGCGATCGTATCGAGCAACGTACCGTCCAAATCAAATATAACTAACTTCTTCATCCCTGTTTTTTGGCGCAAAAATAGCGCAAAGGCCGCAAAAAGTAGGGGCAAACGGACGAAATTAGCCTATTAGAAGAAAAAATAGGCAAAAATCTATGGACATATAAAACTAATTCGTACCTTTCGCATGGATTTAGATCCAAAAGAAACTATATGTATAACCTAATAATATTTGTATATCATGGGAAATAATCGCTTGATTCACGCAAATGAGTTACATTTAATCAGCCCCGATGAGCTGAAGAAAGCAACAGTTAAGATGGTAGATACACTGCACCTCGCTGCTGGCTCTACAGATGGGTTTAACATCTACGAGGTTGTAAAGGCATACTTTACCGATCTGGACAAACGTAAGGCTATTAACGAGATGCTGGGTATTACTGACGCTCCCGAGGCTTGTGCTACCGAGGAGTGTTTCTCTTAACTAACAGGCGTAAGAGGTAAAGAAGGAGATAACTGGACGACGGTTATCTCCTTTTTCTTTGCCCTCTAAGCGTACAAAAAAAACGGTAGCCGGGCAACCCCCGACTACCGTTTCTTATACTTATGGAAAAAGAGGTAATTACTTACCTGAGAGTTTCTCCTTCAAAGCAGCCAACTCCTCGATGTCGCCCAAAGTCGTCTTCTCAATCGGCGTGCTCATAACCGGAGCCTCGTCATCCTTGCGGTTGTTACGCTTGTTAGCCTTCTCACGCTTCTGAGCGGCCTTCTGCTCATCCTCGAATACACGGCTGTGAGAAAGGATGATGCGCTTAGCGTCTTTGTTGAACTCGATCACCTTGAACGGCAACTTCTCCTCTACCTGAGCCTGTGAGCCGTCCTCTTTCACCAAGTGCTTCGGAGTAGCGAAGCCCTCTACGCCATACGGCAAAGAGATAACCGCACCCTTATCCAACATCTCGATGATCGTACCCTCGTGGATAGAACCAACGGTGAAGATTGTCTCGAATACATCCCAAGGATTCTCCTCCAGCTGCTTGTGACCCAAGCTCAAGCGACGGTTCTCCTTGTCAATCTCCAACACCTGAACGTCGATGTCAGCGCCAATCTGCGTGAACTCTGACGGGTGTTTGATCTTCTTCGTCCAAGAGAGGTCAGAGATGTGGATCAAACCATCAACACCCTCCTCGATCTCTACGAACACACCGAAGTTCGTGAAGTTGCGTACCTTAGCGGTGTGGCGAGAGCCAACCGGGAAGCGCTCCTCAATGTTCTCCCAAGGATCAGCCTTCAGCTGCTTGATACCAAGAGACATCTTACGCTCGTCGCGATCCAAAGTCAAGATCACAGCCTCAACCTCATCACCTACCTTCATGAAGTCTTGAGCGCTGCGCAAGTGCTGCGTCCATGACATCTCAGATACGTGGATCAAGCCCTCAACGCCCGGAGCGATCTCGATGAATGCACCGTAGTCAGCCATAACGACTACCTTACCCTTCACCTTGTCGCCAACCTTCAAGTTCGGATCCAAAGCATCCCAAGGATGCGGAGTCAACTGCTTCAAGCCAAGAGCGATGCGCTTCTTCTCGTCGTCGAAATCGAGGATAACCACGTTGATCTTCTGGTCGAGCTTAACGATCTCCTCCGGATGAGAAACACGGCCCCAAGAGAGGTCAGTGATGTGGATCAAACCATCTACGCCACCGAGGTCGATGAATACACCGTAAGAAGTGATGTTCTTAACGGTACCCTCCAAGATCTGGCCCTTCTCCAGCTTAGAGATAATATCTTTCTTCTGCTGCTCCAACTCAGCCTCGATAAGAGCCTTGTGTGAAACAACCACATTCTTGAATTCCTGATTGATCTTGACGATCTTGAATTCCATCGTCTTACCAACGAATACATCGTAGTCGCGGATCGGCTTCACGTCGATCTGTGAACCCGGCAAGAAGGCCTCTATGCCGAATACATCGACAATCATACCACCCTTCGTGCGGCACTTGATGTAACCCTTGATGATTTCGTCTTTCTCCAAAGCCTCGTTCACACGATCCCAAGAGCGTGTAGCGCGTGCTTTCTTGTGTGACAGGATCAGCTGACCCTTTTTGTCCTCTTGGCTCTCGATATAAACCTCTACCTCGTCTCCAACTTTCAAATCCGGGTTATAACGGAACTCGGACATCGGAACAACGCCGTCAGACTTGAAGCCGATGTTGACTACAACCTCGCGTTTGTTCATTGCTGTAACGGTACCCATCACCACCTCTTTGTCTTTTACGGTGTTCAAGGTCTCGTCATACGTTTTTACGAGCTCTTCCTTGCTCTTCTCGCCATAAGAATCGCCCTTCTCATAGGAGTCCCAGTTGAAATCCTCAACCGGCTGGATGTTCTTCAAATTTTCCATTCTTAAATTGTTAATACTTAGTTTGTTTTAATTAGTAAGTTAGACATTATATTGTCATCTCTCAAAAATCGTCGCAAAGGTAATCCTTTTTTCTTCACCGCAAGCTGTTTGCCCCCTACTTTTTTCATTTTCAAAGCGCAAAAGGGGATGCTCCCGCCCAAAACCACAAAAAAGGCCGCCAAGCGATCGTTGCTCAGCGGCCCTGTTTTCTTGAAGATTCCCGCCTGTTCGCTTTCGCAAGCTACTTGGCTCTCACCTCACGGGAATCAGTATTTTCTGTCTTTTCTGAATATACTTACTTAACCACTACCTTCGTAGCCTCACCTTCAACAGCAACTACGACTACACCTGCCGGAGCAGCGATCGTTACGTTGTCGGAAGCAGCTACCTGGTTAGCGATCGTCTGACCCAAGATGTTCGCCACGGTAATCACCTTACCTGCAGCACCCTGAACCGTTACGACACCCTGGCCACCGATTACAGTTACCTGAGAAGCCTCGATTGCCTCGTTAGCGGTCGGGTTTTCGTCTGTAGCCTTCAAGTTGTAAACGTCTGCGTTCTCGATCTTGTCAACAACTACGATATAACCGTTCATCCACTTCAAGTAGCCCTTGGTAATTGTTGTAGCCGGAGCATCCAGAGTAAACGCCTTGTAACCTGTCTCGATCACGAAAGCCTTAGTCTCCTGATCAACTACCTTGAAGGCGAATGTTGCCAAAGTCGGGATCTTGCTGATGATAATAGAGTCAGCCTTAGCAGCCTTCTCAGCACCCTCACGCTGGATAACCAACGTATCTGCCTGGTGGTAACCCTTCACGAAGCCTAACTTAGCCAATTTCTCAGAGTTCACATACTTGTTGTTGTGAAGATCCTTGTTTGCGTATGCGGAATCAACCAAGTTCACCAAGAAACGGCCATAAACCGTATCAATTGCGTTAGACTCGATTGCCGGGAGACCCGGGATGTTGCAATTGTCAGAGTGTGAACCAAATGTCGGGTTGAATGCCAACAGATACTGCGGAGCAGCCTTCTCAGTCAATACAACCAAGTCGTTCTCCGTCTTATTCTCAACATTAGTCAACTGGATGTTACCATAGTTAGCAGAGAAACCAGCATAAACCTTATCAGAAACTTCCCAAACTGCTCCATCTTGAATAACTCGAATCAAGTTATACATACCATTGGCAGCTTTCTTCACCAAGAAACGATCGGCGTTTGCAGCACTACAATAATAAGCCTCAACACCCTCTACAACATTGTAATGTAATTTCTCAGCATTAGCGACGTTCTGGATTTCGTATGCGATCAACTTCAAGTAGTCAGCCTTGCTTGCCCAAGAAGAAGTAGATGCATCATAGTAATAGATTGTGCTCTCAATCTTCACTGTATCAGTCGCACCTACCTTCGGGATAAGTTTCCAAGTAGCGGCACTCTTCAGATCCTTCTCCAAGCCCAACTGGTGTTTGCCTGCGTGGTTCTCAGCCAAGTAAGCAGCCTCACCATAAACATTAGAATAGAAACCAATTGTGTACTCTACGTCACGCATATCCGCAACGCTGGAAACTACATAACCGTCCTTCACTGTGAAGGCAGAAACAGCTGTCAATACAAAGTTGTCAGTACCATCCGTATAGATCGGGCTGGCAGCACGCAACGTTGTTGTCTCACCTGTGTTGAGCAATTTAGCAAATGTCTTCGTAATAAAAGGATTCTCACGATTTGTCAATTTCAATTTGCCATCAACAACACTCGGTGCCCACTGACCTTCCGGTTGATCCAACTGAACTGAACCCAAATCAACGAAGCCACCAACATAAGTTCCTTCGTTGTTCAATGCAGTACCCAAAGCCTTCACCGGAGTACCATTAGCATTTACCTTCACAACGGTATAATAGGCAGGAGCAGCCAACAACGTTGTCAAATCAACAGCGGTAGAGTTACCCAATGCCAAATAAGGAGTCTTCTCTCCCTTGGCCAAAGTCTCTACTGTTGTTAAATAGTTCTTATCGCCAACGCTTGTGATGAACATGGTCAACGCATCCGCACCTGTATTAGCAGCTGCAACTTTTGCCTTGGTCAAAACAGTTTTATCGGTTGAACCAGCATAAGTTGAAAAATTGAAGAAAGAGAGATAGTGCTTACCCTCCTTGTCAGGATCATCCACCAAAGCGAACTTATAGCCACGGCCTTCACCCATGTTGTCGCCCCAAGTAGCATCCAAATCGACAACAACATACTTCTTATCGTTCTTCAACCGGAACCAATAATTATCGGCAGAAGCACCTGCTGTCTGAGCTGCCAAAACGCCAGAGAATGCGCTTGCACCCTCGATAGTAGCCTTCTTGCCCTTCTCCGTGTCGATAGATAAGTTGAAGCCCTCATCATTCAAAAAAACTTTTTTTACCCCCTTTTAATGAACAACGATATTGGTTTGGTAAACAAAAGGTTATTTTGATGTTACTTTTCTCTTGAAAGAAAAGTAACCAAAAGTTCAAGGCTGACGCTGCTCGCTACTGCGCTCCCTCGGCTCGCTGAAGATCCAAAACTCGCTTCGCTCAAACAATGGATCTTCTGATCGCTCGCCTCCATCGCTCCGCTTCACGCTGCGCCGCTAAGGCCGAATCTCATAGATAGATAACATCTATGTAGGTCACAGTTTAGCTATTTCCTCAGGGGAGAGGCCGCTACATGCGGCGATCAGCTCAATCGCCAATCCTTTCTCTTTCATGTTGCGAGCAATCTCTATACGGCCTTCAGCTAAGCCTTCGGCACGGCCCTTTTCTAACCCTTTAGCCAGCCCTTCCTCTCGCCCTCTTTTTAGCCCTCGTTGCTCTGCGCTTTCCAAAACGCAGAGGGTGTCACGATATTTGCGGAGAGCTTCGTCGTAGTGGAGACGCTCCTCCTTCGTCAGCGAGCTGACATCCGCTATCTCCGCCAGCTTCTGAAACACTGAGTTTTATGCCGCCCACGGCAATCGCTTTATCGTTTCCATATTTTTCAATACATATATAAGGTGCGTAAAAGAACGAAATTTCCGGCATTTCGCCAAATTGACACAGGAGAAAAAAGCTAAAAAAGCCGCTCAAAGAGCTCGGCTGATGTAGCGTGAAAAAACGTTGCCCGTGGCGTGGGAAAACGTTGCCCGTCGTTTTGAAAAACTATGGGCAATGGAAAAAATTTTTATGGGCAATGTTTTGCTTTTCTATGGGCAATGTTTTTTGCGGCTACGGGCAACAGAATTTGGAACCGCTACGGAAGGATTTTTTGCTAACTGGAGAAAAATATTTTCCTAACTGGAAAAAAATAAGCCGCCAGGTGCCCCTACCTGACGGCTATGTGTTATGCATTCATTCTTCATAATAAATAATCCGGCGCTACATCGTGCGCAATAACAAAGGTTCTTTTTAGTCACAAAAAACGGAGTGACTTCGCTTGGAAGCTGTTGCCGCCAAAGGAGTCGTTTTTCCTCAGCCACAAAGGTACTGGTATTTTCGTTGTTTACAAGGGAATACCTCTGCCAACGAATCACCGGTCCTGTTTACTGAACAATCCCTTTGGGATAGCTAACGAAGCGGATCTTTCCTCCGTTTCTTGTGTCGCGCACCTGTCGGCTGGATTTAGCGGATGAACAGCAGCTCGCGGTATTTCGGGAGCGGCCACATCTGGTTATCGACCATGAGCTCCAAATCGTCGATGTGATCGCGAATCTCATCCAAGTAGGGAGCCACGGTGTCGTGATAGGCGATGGCGCGCTCGCGCATATCGGCGAGGCGGTTTGCCCGCTTGCGTGCCTCTACCATCTCATCTACCTTCTTCGTCACCGCACAGATATGGGCAGCGATCTTACGCACTAACCGGCGAGGCTCCTCGGTCATATCGCCGAAATCGGCCTCCTCGCCAAAGGTCTGCTTCAGCTTGGCGATGTTGTCGAGCAACATGCTTTGATAATGTACGGCTACGGGGATGATGTGGTTGAGCGAGAGATCGCCCAACACGCGTGCCTCGATCTGCACCTTCTTGATATAGACCTCCCACTTCACCTCGTTGCGCGCCTCTAACTCCTTACGGGAGAGGACACCCATGCTGGTGAAAAGCTCGATGGTCTCCGGACGGAGATAGGCATCGTATTGCAGGGGGACACTGTTTTCGCAATCCAACCCACGGCGAGCTGCCTCGGCCTTCCAGGCATCGGAATAGCCATTGCCGTCGAAACGAATCGGTTTGGAGGTTTTGATATAGGCTTTCAACACCTCGTAGATAGCGACCTCCTTGCTCTTGCCTGCCGCACGCAGCGCCTCTACCTCTTGCGTGAACTGACGCAACTGGTGAGCGACGGCAGTGTTGAGCGCCAACATGGCCGATCCACAGTTGACCGACGAGCCGGGCGCACGGAACTCGAACCGATTGCCGGTGAAGGCAAAGGGAGAGGTACGGTTGCGGTCGGTATTATCGAGCAGCAGCTCCGGGATCTGGCCAAAGCCCAAGTGTAGCCCCTTCTTGTCGTCCACCTCGATGGCATCGGCGATGGAGCTGTTCTCAAACTTATCCAAGATGTCGCTGATTTGCGTACCCAAGAAGGAGGAGATGATGGCGGGCGGTGCCTCGTTTGCCCCCAAGCGGTGGGCGTTAGTGGCCGAAGCGACACTGGCTTTCAGCAGGGCGTTGTAGCGATAGACCGCCATGATCGTATTGACCACAAAGGTGATGAAGCGCAGGTTGTCTTCCCGATCCTTGCCGGGCGAGAAGAGGTTGATGCCCGTATCAGTGCCCATCGACCAGTTGCAGTGCTTGCCCGATCCGTTCACCCCCTTGAAGGGCTTCTCGTGCAGCAACACCCGGAAATTGTGGCGGCGTGCCACCCGCTTCATGAGCGACATCAACAGCTGATTATGGTCGTTAGCCAGGTTGCACTCCTCGTAGATCGGTGCTAGCTCAAACTGGTTAGGCGCCACCTCGTTGTGGCGTGTCTTGACCGGAATGCCCAAAGAGTAGCACTCCCGCTCCAGATCTTTCATGAACTCCTGCACCCGAGAGGGAATCGCCCCGAAATAGTGGTCGTCTAACTGCTGGTTCTTCGCGCTCTCATGCCCCAGCAACGTGCGCTCGGTCAGCGAAAGGTCGGGGCGTGCGGAATAGAGATCCTCATCCACCAAGAAATACTCCTGCTCCCAGCCAAGGTAGGTGATCACCTTATTCACCTGCGGATCAAAATAGCGGCACACCTCAACAGCCGCCTTGCCCAACGCCTCGATGGAGCGGATGAGCGGCGTCTTATAATCCAGCGCTTCACCCGTATAGGCAATAAACACGGTGGGGATACAGAGCGTATCGTCCACGATAAAGGCGGGCGAAGAGGGATCCCAAGCGGAGTAGCCACGGGCTTCGAAGGTGTTGCGCAAGCCGCCATTGGGGAAACTGGAGGCATCCGGCTCCTGCTGCACCAGCAGCTTTCCGCTGAACTCCTCGATCATGCCTCCGTTGCCGTCGTGCTCCACGAAGGCATCGTGCTTCTCGGCCGTGCCATCCGTCAACGGCTGGAACCAGTGTGTATAGTGGGTGACACCCTTCTCTAAAGCCCACATACGCATACCTGCCGCCACATGATTCGCAATCTCGCGGTCGATTGGTATGCCATTATCAATCGCATAGGTAAGGGCCTTATAGGTCTCTTTCGAGAGATACTTCTGCATTGCCTTCCGGTTGAAGACGTTCTCTCCATAATACTCGGATACTTTGTGCGTGGGGGTGATCGCCTCTACCGCCTTGCGGTTGGAGGCCTTCTCCACGGCGTTGAAGCGTGAGATAGCCATATTTCTTTTTGTTTAATGTTTGCGTTCGCAAAGTTACGACAGGTTTATTGAACAGCGCAACAAACCTGTCTTTATTTTATCGCGCCAACTGCAACTCCTCGATCAGGCGAGGACAGCGCCCCCACTTATCGATCACGAAAAGCACAAAGCGAATATCCACGGCGATGCAGCGTTGCAGCTCCGGTTCAAATGCGATGTCGCCACTCATCGCCTCCCAGTTGCCATCAAACGCCAAACCGATCAGGCGAGCCTGCTTGTCGAACACGGGGCTGCCCGAGTTGCCACCGGTGATGTCGTTATTGGTCAGGAAGCAGAGCTGCAAATCGCCCTTGGCGTTGGCATAAGGTCCAAAGTTGCGGCTACGCACCAGCTCCAAGATCTCCGGCTGCACGGCGAACTCGTCGTTGTCAGGATCGGCCTTCTCCAAGATGCCCTTGTCGGTCGTGAAAAAATTGTACCAAGCTGCGTCATACGGCTCATAACCACCGATCGAACCATAGCTGAGACGCATCGTGAAGTTGGCATCGGAATAGAGCGCCTTCTCCGGATACATGGCACGCAACCCCTCCCAATAGAGGCGATCGCCCTCCATAACCTGGTAGGCGGCATCCGCCGTCTGCTGCTCCAAGTCGAAGATAGCCAGCATCACCGAGAGGCTCAGCTCATGCGCCGGATCTTTCATCAGCTTGGCATAGCCTTTCGAGTCGCTGATCATCTCCACCACCTCGGCATAGTTGAGCACATGGGTCTTCTTAAACAGCTCCGCCGCATAGCGGGCATAGTCTCCCTTGTATTTCTTGTCGATGCGTTGATAGATATCCGGCAGGTAAGCGGCAGGCACTCGCAGCCTCACGATCGCCAGCATGGCCGCCAGCACCTCTTGATCCAATCGCGGCACATAATCCTTGAAGAAGGGTTTCACCTGATCTTCCAAGAACTGCTGCTTCTCTTCCGGCGTTGAGCCTTTTGCGTCGAAACCTTGCAACTTGCGGGTGAAGCGCAAGATCTCCGCGCCGTTCGAGAAGGCCTCGTTCAGGTAGGTCAAGGCATCGATCTGCTTATTCGTAGAGGTGAAGCCCCGCTCCAAGCGCGTAAGCACCTCGCCATACTTCGCCACCCGTTGCTGATCTTTCGCCACCCAGTCGGCAAAGGCCAACTCCTCTGCCTGCTTACGGGCGATCACGCCCAAGCGGGTCAAGCCTTTGTTCATGCCGATCGCGTTCTTCCAGTAGTTGGAACTGCCGGCATATTTATTGGCATATTGGATACGCACCTGATCGCTCGCCTGCATCGCCTCTTTCCAAAGCGCCTGCTTGATGCCCCGCACCTCGATGCGCGGTTTATTGTTATGCTCCATCTCTTGCCGCACACCCCAAGAGCATAGGTAGCGATTGGTGTTACCGGGGAAACCGATCGTCATGGCATAGTCGTGCTCCGCATAGCCTTGCAAAGAGACCTGCGCCACGTAGCGCGGTTTATAGGGCTGGTTCGACGCATCATAGTCGGCGGGGCGGTTCTCGCTGTTGGCATAGACGCGAAACACCGAGAAGTCGCAGGTATGACGAGGCCACATCCAGTTGTCGGTGTCGCCACCAAACTTACCCAGCGAGCTGGGAGGCGCAAAGACCATGCGCACATCCCGGAAAACCTCATACACCACCAAGTAATAGGCATTGTTATTATAAAAAGGTATGACATCAGCCGTTAGGAACGTGTTCTGCCCAACGGAGTCGCACAACACCCGCCCAATGGAATCGGCAGCCGCCAAGCGATAGTACTCATCTGTAATATGCGCAACCTGACTATTGATCCGCTCACTCACGTCGCGCATCTCTTTCAGATAGCGCACCGACAAACCGGGCACCGGCAACTCTTCCGCCAAGCTTTGCGACACGAAGCCATCCTTCAAATAGTCGTGCTCAACGCTACTCAACTGCTGGATCGCCCCATAGCCGCAATGGTGATTGGTAAACACCAAGCCCTGCTCTGACACCGTTACGCCCGTGCAGCCGCCACCAAAAATCACCACGGCATTGGCCACACAGGGATCCGTATCGCTATAAAGCGCCTCCATCGGCAACTGGAAGCCCAACTCCTTGATGCGCTCCCGGTTCTGTTTGTTCAACTCTTGCAAGACCCACATGCCCTCATCGGCCCAGAGCGCACTGGTCACCAAGAGCCCCAACAGGGCCACACACATCCATCTCATTCCTTTCACTCGCTGTAATAACATCACTGTTTACTCTATAATTAATTTAATATTCGGTTTGCCGATACGAGCAGAGAGCCACTCAACCATCTTGCCGCGCTCCGCCTCCTTCACCTTCTCTTTGCTCTTCAAATAAACCAACATCACGGTATCGGGCTGTGCCTGCCCCGCACGCACCAAGAGAGCGTTGGAGCATGAGAGCTGCTCGACAGCGGGGAACAGCACCTGCATCTCCGGCATCAAAGCGGCGGCCCACTTGCGATCGCTCTTGTAGCGATCCACCTCCCGGCGCAACGAGTCGATCTGCAAGGTTTGTGTGCGCAGCACCTCCTCGCTATTCTTATACAGATCTTGCATCAAGAGGCTCTTCAGCTCATTTATATCCGTGGCCTCCTGCCCGAAGCCCTGCTGCACAATCAGGTTCACCCCTTCCAAGCCATACTTTTCCAGTTTCTGCCGGGCATTGGCAATCATCTCATCAGGCACGGTCTCGCCAACCAAGACCACCTTGACCTCTTTGTGGTCGCGCGTGTTGGTCACCGCACGGCTCAAGATCTGCGTATTCGGGAAGCTCAGCTCCTCGGTCACGAAGTCACGCACCCGATCGTTGAAGTAGCTGGAGCGAATCAGGTTATAACTCAAGAAAAGGCTGGGCACGATCGTGAAGAAAACAATCAAGCCAACATAGCGCTTCACCTTCTTCTCGCGCTGCTTGTCCAAGAACACCTTCTTGGGGTATTTCAACAGACAAACTACCAAATAGGTAGCCAAGCAGATAAAGACCGAATTGATAAAGAAGAGGTAGAAGGCCCCAAAGAAATAGTACAGATTACCACTCGCCAAGCCAAAACCAGCCGTACAGAGGGGAGGCATCAAGGCCGTAGCGATCGCTACACCAGGGATCACGTTGCCTTTGTTCTTCGTCGAGCTGGCCACGATACCGGCCATACCACCAAAGAAGGCGATCAGCACATCATAGACCGTTGGCTGCGTACGGGCCAACAGCTCACTCTGCGCCTCGCTCAAGGGAGAGAGCAGGAAATAAAGCGTGGAGGTAATCACGCTGAAGAGCGCCGCCGTCGCCAAGTTGCGGAAAGAGCGCTTGATCAATTCAAAATCGGCGATACCCAATCCCAAGCCAAAGCCCATGATCGGCCCCATCAACGGTGAGATCAACATGGCACCAATAATCACCGCCGTCGAGTTGGTATTCAAACCTAACGAGGCGATGAACGTCGCAAAAATCAAGACCCATAAGTTCGTTCCCTTGAAATCCACGCCGCGACGGATGGATTCTATAGTCTCCTGTTCATCCTCTTTCTCCTGACGCAAATCGAAGTTGCGCACGAAAAAGTCTTTAATCTGTTGATAAAAAGTTGTTTTCTCCATTTTAGTTTATTTCCAATAGCGCATTAAATCTCGTTTCCACATAAATCCGGCATACACCGCCAATAACAGCGTACGATAAACCAACCGTAACACCATCGACTCGATCGGCAGGTACATGCCGGCCACGTATAACACAGCGGCCAACACCGTATAGATAGCCGCCGAACGCAGGTCGTAGTTGATCGGATATTTCCGTTGCCCCATGAAATAGGAAAGCACCATCATCAAGAGGTTGCAAAAGAAGGAGGCCCAAGCACAAGCCATATAGCCATAAGTGGAGCCGAAGAGCAAGATGATCGACACGGTAGCCACACAGCCCATCGAGGAGAAGTATGCCCCCCAACGGGTTTCATCAATCAGCTTATACCACAACGAAAGGTTGAAATAGATGCCGAAAAAGAGCTCGCCCAACATCACGATCGGCACCACCCGCAGGCCCGGATAGTAAGCCGGTCCCACAAAGTATTTCAGGATGTCGATATAGAACATCACGCCCAAGAAGATGAACAGGGCAAAAAGGATGAAATACTTCATCGCTTCCGCATAGGCCAGTTTGTTATCGTCGCTCTTGTTGCGGGCAAAGATAAAAGGCTCGTAGGCATACCGGAAGGCTTGCGTAAACATCACCATGACCACCGCAATCTTGAAGCAAGCGCCATAAATGCCCAATTGCTCATTGGCGTACGCCTTATCGTCGAACAGGAAAGGGAAAAGAATTTTATCGGCCGTCTGGTTAAAAATGCCGGCGATACCCAGCAAGAGAATCGGGAAGGAGTAGCGCAAGATCTGCTGCAACACCACCGGATTACATTTTGCCCGCAGGCCCGGGAGAATGTCCGGGAACAGGCAGAAGAGCGTCAACAAGGTGGTAAAGACATTCGCCACAAAGACATAGCCTACCCCATAGTCAGGAAGATAGAACCAATCGACCATCGCCGGATAATGGCTCTGCAGCCAAGGGCAAACCAACAGGAAGAAGATATTGAGCGCAATGTTCAAAAAGATACTCAGCAACTTAATCCCCGCAAAACGCCATGCCTTACCCAAATAACGCAAGTAGGCGAATGGGATGCAACAAAAGGCATCCACCGCCACAATACCGGCCATCATTCCCACGAACTCCGGGTAATCGGCATAACCCATTGCCCCGCTGATCCAGGGCAGCAGCGCAAAGACCAGCACCGCAAATAGCGTAGAGCTGCCCAACAGGCAATAGAGCACCGAGGCATATACCCGCATCGGCTCCTGCTCCTCTTTCTTATTGATAAAACGGAAAAAACCGGTCTCCATACCATAGGTCAGAAGCACCAACAAAAGCGCCGTCCAACCATACAGATTCGTCACGATCCCGTAATCACCCGTACCCGCCAAGACACGGGTGTACATCGGCACCAACATCCAGTTCAAGAACCGACCGATGATGCTGCTCAATCCATAAACGGCGGTCTCTTTGGCCAACCGTTTCATTCCTCCTGCCATCTCTTCAATCTTCTTTTTTAATCGAATAAATAACCCTGCTCACCGCCACGGGTACGTCCTAAGTGTGTATAGGCCAATTCCGTCACCTCTCGTCCGCGCGGAGTCCGCTTCAAGAATCCCTCCTTGATCAAGAAAGGCTCATAGACCTCCTCCAAGGTGCCGGGATCCTCACCCAAGGCAGTGGCAATCGTGGTCAAGCCGACCGGCCCTCCCTTAAACTTATCTATAATTGTCGTCAATAAGCGATTATCAATCTGATCCAAGCCATACCGGTCGATGTTCAAAGCCTCCAACGAGAAGCAAGCGATCGCCTTATCAATCTCCCCGTTGCCTTTCACCATGGCAAAGTCTCTCACCCGGCGCAACAACGCATTGGCGATACGGGGTGTACCTCGACTGCGGGAAGCAATCTCTCGGGCCGCCTCAAGGGCACATTTCACCCGCAAGATATCCGCACTACGCAAGACAATCTGCGTCAGCGTGCCCATGTCGTAATACTCCAAGTGCATATTGATGCCGAAGCGCGCCCGCAGCGGACTGGTCAGCAAACCACTGCGCGTCGTGGCACCAATCAGAGTAAAAGGAGACAGGTCAATCTGGATGGAACGGGCACTGGGCCCCTTATCAATGACAATATCTATCCGGTAATCCTCCATTGCGGAATAGAGATACTCCTCCACGATAGGACTCAATCGGTGAATCTCATCAATAAACAACACATCATTTTTTTCCAAAGAGGTCAATACACCGGCCAAATCGCCCGGTTTGTCGAGCACAGGGCCGGATGTCACCTTAAAGCCAACACCTAATTCATTGGCAATAATGTTTGAAAGTGTCGTCTTACCCAATCCGGGAGGGCCATGCAACAGCACGTGATCCAGCGCCTCCTTACGCATACGGGCAGCCATGACGAAGACTTTCAAGTTCTCCACCACCTTCGCCTGTCCGCTGAAGTCACGGAAAGAAAGTGGCCGGAGCACATTCTCATATTCCCGCTCACTCTCGGGTAAGCGTGCTTCTCTTATATCAAATTCGTCTTCCATATCGTTTTTTCAACGCTCGCGAAGATAAACAAAACCTATGGATTTCTAATTTCAAACAAATCAGAAATCCGTTTTATAGTTAGAAAACAGAAATCGAAATTATTTCCTTTTTTGCACATGAGTTATTGAAAAACTTATTATAATTTCGCGTATTACTCAACAAAAGCGAAAAAATATCATGACACAAAAGTTTATGCTGTCCTCAGAGGATAACACACGAAGCGGACTATTAAAGAAAAAAATCATCCATTTCTTTATGTCTAATGGCGATGCGACTATCGCAGATGTTTGCAAGGTAATGAACTTGAGCATTCCTACCGTGACCAAATTGATCATGGACTTGCAGGAAGACGGTTACATCGTCGATTTCGGAAAACAAGAAACCTCTGGCGGTCGTAAGCCCAGTATTTTCGGGCTTAACCCCTCTTCCGGCTACTTCATTGGAGTGGACATCATGAATGAATACATCAACTTTGCTGTGCTCGACTTCAAAGGTGACAAGATTCGCATTGAGGAAAATGTACCTTACCAATTCGAGAATACTCCTGCGGCTTTAGATCGGCTGTGCGACGCTATCAACGAGTTTATTCTCACGTTGCCCATTCCCCGAGAAAAGATTCTGAGCGTGGGCGTGAATATCTCCGGTCGTGTAAATCCTTTCACGGGCTACAGCTACAGCATTTTCTACTTTGAGGAGAATCCACTTTCGCAAATCATCGAGGAGAAGCTGCATATCAAGACTTTTATCGAAAACGACACCCGCTCCATGACGTTTGGCGAATACATGCAGGGCGTGGTTCAAGGAGAGAAAGACATCCTGTTTGTCAATGTCTCTTGGGGATTAGGCTTGGGTATCATCATCAATGGAGAGGTATATTACGGTCGCTCCGGTTTCTCCGGCGAGTTCGGTCACTTCAGTTTCTTCGACAATGAGGTGCTTTGCCATTGCGGAAAGAAAGGTTGCTTAGAGACAGGCGCTTCAGGTTCTGCACTCTGCCGGATGCTCACAGAGCGTTACAAGGAAGGCAGTAATACGATCTTAGCTTCGAAGATTGATGCGGGCGAACAGATCACGCTCAATGATTTGATTGAGGCCATTCACAAAGAGGATATGTTGACTATCGATATTTTGGAAGAGATTGGCGTGAACTTAGGGAAGGGCATTGCCGGTCTGATCAATATCTTCAATCCAGAATTAGTAGTCTTAGGCGGTCCGCTTTCCGAAACAGGTGAGTATCTATTGTTGCCCATCAAGAGTGCAGTTAAGAAATACTCCCTCAACATGGTGAGCCGTGACACGCAAATCAAGCTATCTAAATTAGGAAATACAGCAGGGGTGTTAGGAGCCTGTCTGCTATCTCGTTCGAAATTATTGGGGATGCTGTAACAAGCACCCCTTTCTTTTTGCATACACTCGCAAACTAACAGATACCGTTTGCGGAGAAGAAGCCCAAATTATATTTGCGCTTCTCACCATCAAAAACTTGGCAATTTGCGGAAAAGATTCTACTTTTGCAACCTCTTAGCAGTTGGTCTTGTAGTTCAACGGATAGAATAGAAGTTTCCTAAACTTTAGATCCGGGTTCGATTCCCGGCGAGACTACTTATATGAAAATCAGCTAAATTCCACAAACAATAAAACGATAAAATCAACAACTTACGAGGAGTAAACATTTCGTGAGATTTCCCCTAATTTCGCCTGTGTTGACATTTGGTTGACATTCCTATGCTTTAACCGTTGTATCCTATCATATAGACAACAAAAAAGCCCTAAGGTATTTCTACCTCGGGGCTTCTTGACTTAAAAACGGCGGCTACCTACTCTCCCACTGTTACGCAGTACCATCGGCGTGACGAGG
>OBLI01002284.1_pt1 | contig 16589 bp, 19 predicted proteins | sample 1519701 | NCBI WGS metagenome assembly OBLI01 (sample SAMEA3663005, study PRJEB22513) | pig gut metagenome | biome: pig gut; feature: pig-associated habitat; material: faeces | place: France | collected 2012 | reverse complement strand
CAAATCCGAGTTTTATCGGCGCCCAGGACATTCGAAACATTTACCTCCCCATGGGCTTTTCCAATTTCAAAATCGAAGGCCGCGGGCTGGGCAGTGCTTTGATTCTGGAATTTTTGCTCTTTTTTCTGACCAAGCCGGAGTACCAAATTCATGTCCGGGAGGCAATCTATCTGGACAGTATGCTGGACTTGTTCTAGACTGTGGACATCTGTTTGTTTTTTTGCGTTGCTGTATAGTGAAAAACTAACTATCAGGAAGACCGAAAACAATCTGGATGCTCTCAGAGATTCTTGTTGCGCAGCTGGTAGCGTGCATGTTTTGAGATTAGGATGCCGCGAGTTCGAGCCTCGCCACTCAGACCATGTTATGTGGTCTTAATCACTGAAATGCGAAAACCGCTAATGTCTCTTGCGGTTTTCGTATTTTCAACGCGCGTACGTTTTTCCTATAATCTATAATTAAAAGCCACCTCTACCAGAAGTAAAGATGGCTTTGACAGATTAACCAGCCTATAATTTGTCAATGGAACATACTACAGCCTTTGCATATTTTTTTGCTGTAAAGTCAATGATGTTACGGTTGACACCAAAGATCCAAATCAAATAGGCACTCAAGTGAACGATTCCGCAAGCGATGTGCTCTACTGGCATAGTAAGAAAGTAATCTTTTGGCGAAAGATCCCAGTTTGTGATAATAACCGCAACGATAAGCACCACACTGTAAACAGTCAGACACCCAATAAAGAGAGACTTGACAGAATAAATGTTGCGCAAAAAACCGTAGTTCAGATTCTCTTCCTGAACGAGCTTGAATTCTGCTGTGCGCGTTTTTTCTCTTAACCATGCTGAGGCGGATCTAGCAGCATCCTTTCTTGCATTAGGATCTTCACTGTACAGATCGCTGAAACTGGATTCAAGTTTTGCCAGTCTATCGCAGTAGCGCTTTCTCGATACGGTACTGATTTCTGACGATTCAGCCATTAGGAACTCCGCAATATAGTCCACCTGATTTACCGAATTTCCCCAATATCGCATCCAACAGGTAAAGAGTCCACTGCCTGCGATCAACACTGTAGTAATTACCACTGTGCTAGAAAAAGTACGCACAGCATCTACAAGGATATAGGCATCAAGCAGAAATGGGCTCACTACGAAGATAAAGGCGCAAATCCGAGTACGAATGTCATATCGATCAAAAAGGTCAATTTTCATTTCTTACCTCCCATAAGGGTATAGGCATCCCGTATTTTCCCTAGCACATCAGCCTTATCACTATACAGCAACAGCAGTTCGGAATCGAGGATATCAAATCCGGTCCCATACTCAGAGGCGCGTCGAAAACGAGCAAACCCATGGGTATCAACTCTGCAAAAATAAAGCCGATACTTTCCTGCAAACTCGGTGAATTGATCAGGGAAACAGCAGTTCAAGACAATGGTCTCCCCCTGAAGTCCACTGGAAAGTAACGCATGAGCATGGGTGTTATGGCCTGTTACAAAGCATATGCCATCATTTCTGAATGGAAACGACTTCAGGCAGACAAAATCTCCCTCATCGGCGCAACGTAGGAAGTGGGTGTGGAATACCCGCTTAAGATATTCCACACGTGCCGTAACTTCATTTTCTTTGCCCTTCCACAGGTAGTAGGTCATCAAACTGTCTCCCCGAGAGATTTCCCTAGGACATACTTCGGCGCTGCCACATTTGCACTGACATTGATGTCTCCGGAAGTCGTGTAGGTGACCGAATGTCCGTAGTTTTTTTTCTTCAGCGTATCAGAACCACCATTGGTCGTTCCAGTATTGTCAGAGACATAATACTTGATATCCAGTCCGAACTCTTTATCCTTCTGCGCAAAAATTTTCTCTGCAATTTCGTACTTACCGTGATGTGGGAGCTGGATGTATGTGGCATTCTTCAAATTGGGTTCAACCATTGCGTATGAACTATCGCCACACAGAAGCAGATATTTCCCATTGTCCATGGTAATCCTGGCCTGGAAGCAGATGGCATTATAAATGGTCTCTCCGTCAATCGTGTCGCCTTCACGGTTATCAAGGAATTGGGCAACAGCAGACAACGCGGCATTCTTCTCGGGGCCAACAATCTTGACCCCCATGCAAACAGTGGGAAGTGTCAGTGCATCCACCAAATCGACCTTACCGCTCAGGGAATAGATATTGTCATATTTCTCCTGAATTTTTCTGGTCAGCGAATCCTCGGTAACCCTCCCATCACCGATGAGCTTCAGTAGTTCCTTCTTGTACTTCAGCAGAAGCAGAGTATAAACCCGTGATATGACACCAGCCTCAATCAAATACGGGAGCCCATCGAAGTGGTCTGCGTCATTGTGGGAGAGTATAAACTCCGCCTGCGTATACTTTGCCTTTTTCATGTAGTCGAGAACACGTTTCGCATGCTCCTGGCAGCCGCAGTCATAAATAACCAAAGAAGAGCCGGTATCAACCAGGATACAGTCACCGTTGTTTGCCGTCTTGTCAGCGTAGCCCTTATCGGACATGAAAATTACTGTCATAATAAATCTTTCTATCCAGATTTGTTAAATTCCAATAGTACAGAAGCCTGTTTTCTGTTTTATCCTCCAAAATTCACAATTTTTTCACAAAGATATTGACAACTGGATCCGAAATCGATATAATTCTATTGTCTTTATACGAATATATGGTTTCTATCAATAGGGAAGTGAACGGGTTGCATAGGCTATCTGTCCATTTTTATAATACCATATTCTTCTAAAAAATGCAAGCCCTCGCTGTTTTGCGAGGGTTTTCTTTTTTGCCCATCAAATTACCTATTGATGAATCGTCATAATTCCAGACGGCCTGCACAGTCAAGACAACTGGCGAAGCCAGGGGTTTGCACCGACCCTATAGTGTCTTCACATCCATGCCGTTCTGCAAAGTCAGCGTGGCGAAGGTGTGCCCTTACGGTATAATTACGACAAACCGGGAAAGCCCTGAATTACCAACGGTTTTTGGGATTCTGCGACCTGATTATTCGTTCTTTTCCAACCCGAAAAATCAAGCAGAATGAAGGCAAATTTTTGGAGGTGTTAAATTAACGACAAATTCATATCCCCCGGATAAGGCCTCCCTTATCCAAGATTAAGGGCATTTCCGCACTACGGGAATGCCCTTTTTCTATGCCCAAAATCTCTGAAAGGAGGCAATGCCATGCCAAAGAAAGCGCCGGAAAAGATTGGTTCCGTTCTCCGTGTGCCGTTATCCCAGCTTCACCCACATCCGCAAAATCCTTTCGCCGTGCGGGACGATCCCGCCATGCAGGAGCTGAAAGAAAGTGTCAGCCAGAATGGTGTGCTTGTCCCTGCCATTGCCCGTCCCCGCGCAGAAGGCGGCTATGAATTGATCGCCGGTCACAGGCGGAAATATGCCTGCGAACAGGCCGGGCAGGATTCCATGCCCGTGATCGTTCTGAACTTGAATGATGATGAAGCCGTCATCCAGCTTGTAGACAGCAACATCCAGCGGGAGGATATTCTGCCCTCGGAACGGGCCAGGGCATACAAGATGAAAATGGATGCCATCAAACGGCAGGGTGCGAGGACCGATTTAACTTCGCCGAACGGTTCGGCAAAGTTCCGAAGTGATGATCTCATTGGAGAAAGGGATGGGGTCAGCGGCGACACCGTGCGCAACTACATTTCTCTGAACAATCTTACCCCGCCGCTGATGCAGATGGTGGACGAAAAGAAAATTGCCCTGACCCCAGCCTATCAGCTTGCCGCTCTTTCAGAGCAGGAACAGGAGCTGCTGGTGGAAACCATGAGCAGCGAACAGGCCACCCCATCACTGTCCCAGGCGCAGCGGATGAAAAAACTGAGCCAGAACGGAGAACTGAATGAGGACACCATGCTTTCTATTATGATGGAGCAGAAAAAGCCCGTGAGAAATGATATTGTCCTCCCCGGCGAAAAGCTGCGAAAATATTTCCCCCGTTCCTACTCTCCCGAAAAAATCCAGGAGACCATCTTCAAACTGTTGGATGCCTGGATACGCAAGCGCCAGCACGACAAAAGTCGGTAAAACTGAATATCCCCCCAACCGGACAGGCTTTCGCTTGCCCGGTTATTTTTATGTCAACCACAGGAGGTTTCATGTACATCCGAAGATTTACCTACAAGAAAGAAGATGTGGACTGCAAACTCTGCACGGAGTACCGGGGCAGAAAGAAATGTCCGCACAATATCTGCCCGTACATCACAGAGCGCATTGAAGCTGGAGCCGTGACCTATCAGGAAGCCGTCAACGCTATAGTGCATCCGGGATGCCAAATGATCCGCCGCCTGCCCAAGCTGATGCAGACCTAGCCCCTCCATTCGGATCGGCAGGGATGCGGAATACCCCACCGCCTATGTGCAGGAACGGTTCTCCAAGATAACTGCCATGCACATTGCCCGTGTCATGGAGGGGATCGCGGACAACCGCACCCAGGTTCGCAATACCAGAGCCTATCTGCTGGCATCCCTGTTCAATTCCGTGTCCACTCTGGACAATCAATGTACCATGCAATACAACTACGATTTTGGCGGCTCCTGGTGAGCCGCTTTTTTTGTGTCCGGACGCCGGGAGAAAGGAAGGAAAATTGAAAAGGCCTCTCGCGTATATTACCGCCCACTGGGGCGAAAGCACTGATGAAAACATGAAGCTGGCGGCGAAGTATTGCCGCGCTGTCTATGACGCCGGGTATCAGCCCATCTGCCCTCTGGTGATGCACTCCCTGTTCCTGCGGGACGCAATCCCCCAGGAGCATAAGGACAATCTGGATATGTCGAAGGACTATCTCTATATAGTTTTATCAGATAATAGTATTACAACACGGTTTTTGACGCTGTGGCTGACCTTTTCACCAGCATGAACAATATGGGCGCTGAGATTTTTAACCTGAGCTGGGTGAACGCCGTGGTGCGGCTGTTCACCCTGTTCGGCTGGGCGCTCTTCGCAGTGGGTGTGGTCGGCGCGGTGTTCGAGGTGGCCATAGAAGCCCAGTCAGGAAGAACCAGCATCAAGGGCGCTACCCTGAATGTGCTGAAGGGCTTCTTTGCCTGCGCGCTGATTGGGGTGGTGCCAGTGGAGCTGTATGGGACGTGCCGTCTACACCGGCATCTACGAACCGGGACATCCCACAGCAGACAGGCAGGGACTCCGACAGGATGTGCTCGACCTGATTACGCCCTTAAATCTGCCGCTGATTCGGTATCCCGGCGGTAATTTCCTTTCCGGCTACCGCTGGGAGGATGGTGTCGGTCCAAAGGAGCAGCGTCCTGTCCGGCTGGATCTGGCGTGGCAGGCGCTGGAGCCAAACGAATTTGGTACGGATGAGTTTATGGATTTCTGCAAAACGGCGGGAACCGCTCCCATGATGGGCGTGAACCTGGGCACCAGGGGGCCACAGGATGCGGCAAATCTGGTGGAATACTGCAATTTCCCAGGCGGTACCTATTATAGTGATATGCGCCGGAAAAATGGTCACGAAGCGCCATATGGAATCCAGCTCTGGTGTCTCGGCAACGAGATGGACGGCCCGTGGCAGATCTGCGCCAAGACTGCGGAGGAATATGCCGCCATCGCCCGGGAAAGCGCAAAAATGATGCGGCTGGTTGACCCCACCATTGAGCTGGTGGCCTGCGGAAGCTCGATGCGTGCCATGCCCATCTTCGGAAGCTGGGAGCGTACCGTGCTCCGGGGCTGCTGGGAGCAGGTCGATTACCTGTCCCTGCACCAGTATTATCAGTGTAACGATGGAGATTTACCCACCTTCCTTGCCAGGAGCATGGAAATGGATGGGTTCATCAAAGAAGTATCCGCTATCTGTCAGGAGATCAAGGCGGAGAAGGACTCCGATAAGAATGTATATCTGTCCTTTGATGAGTGGAACGTCTGGTATCACTGGCAGCTGGAAAAGAGAGAGTCCCCGCTGTGGACGGTGGGGCGGAGGGTTGAGGAGGAAACGTTCAATTTTGCCGATGCCCTGCTGGTGGGCTGTATGATGAATACGCTGATCAATAACGCGGATACCGTCAAAATTGCCTGCCTTGCTCAGCTGGTCAATGCTCTCGCCGCCATTATGACCGAGCCGGGCGGCGCAGCCTGGGCGCAGACCATTTATTATCCCTTTGCTTATGCCTCCCGGAATGGACGGGGAACCGCATTGAAAGCAGACGTTCACTGCGAGACCTATGCCTGCGCCATCGGTGAGAACGTTCCCTATCTGGACGTTTCCGCTGTGCTGTCCCCCAACGGGCATACGGTGACTCTGTTTGTTGTCAACCGAAGCCTTTGCGACAGTGTGCAATGCCAGTTCCACCTGACCGAGCAGGCAAAGCTGGTGCGCCACATTTCCATGGCAGGCTTTGCACTGGACACAGTCAATACCGCTGATTCCGCGCCGGTTTGCCCGAAGGAGCTGCCTGTCAGCAGCGACTGCGGCGTTGTTCTGCCGGAAGCATCTTGGAATATGCTCCAATTCTACCTATAACCAATCCGCGCCTCAGTCATGCTGAGACGCGGATTTCACATTCCGAACAAGGGGTGAATGCAGTTTTAGGAAAGCTTGAAAGAGAGAATTGCGGGTGCAGGAACTGACCAAGTCAGTTCCTGCACCCAATGAAGAGTTGCCCTGATTGATTAGAAGCACGTCCAGCCGCCATCACAGGTGATGATGGTGCCGTTTACGAAATGGGAATCGTCGCTGGCCAGGAACAGCGCGGCATTGGCGATGTCCTCCGGCATACCCATTTCCGGGGAGTGGGCCAGCAGGGAGCTGGTGCGTTCAAAGCCAAATTCGTTTGCCTGCGGCATGACCAGCGGGATATCAGTCAGAATACCGCCGGGTGAGATTCCGTTGCAGCGGATACCCTTGTCAATATACATAAACGCTGTATTCTGGATGGCGGAGACAATCGCTGCCTTGGAGGCACAATAGGCGACGCCCGCTGTGGGGTGGCATGCGCCAACGGAAGCCACATTGATAATGTTGCCCGCATCCTCGCCCTGCTCCAGGAACACTCTGACTGCCTTTCGCATGGCGTACAGGGGACCATAGGTGTTGACACGGAACAGCCGTTCGATCATCTCATCAGATACATCACCGATGGCGGTATTGTCATCCATGATGCCGGCATTGTTCACCAGCACATCCAGCCGGCCGAATTCCTTGACGGCTGCATCGATCATGCCTTCGCACACGGCAGGATCGGATACATCACCGGCATAGGGCACCACCTTACCGGGGGCATCCTTTAATTCCTCAGCCAGCGCCTCCAAACGCTCTTTTCTGCGGGCAACCGCAATGATATTGGCGCCTTCCTGGGCAAACAATGTCACAATCGCCTGTCCCATACCGGCAGAGGCGCCGGTGACCACGATGGATTTTCCTTCCAGTTTCATAGTTAAATCCAGCCTTTCTTCACAATGATGGCGGGAGAATCGTTGCAGCCCACCGTAACCCGATTGCCTTCCATCGCTTTGCGGGCGTCGATTACCGCGTAGCCGATATTCTTGTCCACGGTATAGCCGTAAATCGCTGTTTTTACTCTGCCGCAGGGGACACCCTTGCAGTAGACGATTTCCATCTGGGCAATGTCTTCATAGGATTCCGCCAAATACTCAAGACCCACCAGCAGCTTTTTGGGTCCTTCCTCCTTTGCCTTCACAAGGGCATCACGACCAATGAAGTCCTTGCTTAAGTCTACGGACCAGTCAAGCCCACACTCATAGGGGGTCAGCAGGTACATATCCTGACGCAGAGCGAATCCCTTTTCTGTCGGGAGGCTGCGTACATAGACCTCCAGCGTGGTCACCTCAGGGGCGTTGTGGGCATCACAGGCATCTCGGATGGCGGCCTTCACTGCGGCGGTATCCGCCATGTCGCAGTAGACCTCGAAGCCGTTTTCGCCGGTGAATCCGCTGCGGTGGATGATGACGGGAATGTCACCGATCTTGTTGTCGGCAACCTGAAAACGCTTCAGGTTATCCACAGGAGCGGACAGCAACGTGTTCATCACTGCAGGGGAATTGGGACCCTGGATGGCGTACATATCCATCTCACCGGTCATATCCCGGTAGTCGACATCGCTGTCGCCCTTATGCGCATCCATCCAGCTCACCATCTGGGGTGCATAGAGGGTTGAAACCCAGTACAGATTTTCGCCCATGTGCATGACAATGGTATCATCGATGATCTTCCCATCTTCATTGAGCATGGTGGTATACTTGGTGCGTCCAATATCGGCTTTGGCGATGTTGTTCACGAACAGGCGATCCAGAAAGGCCAAAGCATCCTTTCCTTTGACTTCCACCAGGTCGTGGGTCCAGCGGTACCAGCCGGCGTTTTCCCGGACAGCCTGATGCTGGGCGCGTGCGACGGAATCTTCGCGGAATAACATTTTGGTCAGCCTCCTTCCTTATACCATGCGCTTGTCGATCTTTCTGCCGACAACGATGGTCATTTCTTCTTCATCCTTATCCTCAAACCAGCAGGACCATTCCGGCGAAACCAGGGTTTTGACCATGTTGTGCCACAGCGTCTCATAGCCCAGAATCAGCTCATCGATGGGCGCCATCTCAAAACGACCGGTGAAGGTTTCCACATTTACCTTGATCCGCACTTCATCCTTTGTGAACGCGTCCAGCTCGCTGGGTACAAACTGGGTATCCAGAATGTTCTTGATGTATCCGCCCATCAGACGGGGATCATTCCAGCCGATTTCGTGGGGGACACCCAGCCAGCTGCGCAGTCCCTCTTTGGCGAAAGGCTCGATGAATTCGTTTTTACCGGCAGTCGCAAAGACGATTTTGAAGATACGCTCAAATTCTTCTTCCGAGTCTGCCATTTCGCGGATGGCAATCAGCGGGAAAGCCACGCACCAGACCCAGCCCTTTTCCATGCTCCAGCGGTAGGCCCATTCCAGGGACTTCTCTTCGCCGAAGGCCTGGGAGTAACAGCCGTTCCGAATGAACTGACCGTCCCGCACTGTCCGCTCCTCCGGCGTATCGTGAATGGGCATAACGGGGGTGCCCATGTGATCCAGCCAGCCCTGCTTGGGAAGGTTGAAGGTATCCCGGCGCTCTGCCACCACACGGCACTTCCGATCACCGCATCCTCTGGCTTCGCACATATTCAGCGAAACCTCGTTTTCACCGGGCACGGCGGATTCGATGTCAAAGTTCGCGGTGAACATGGCGGTGGTCATGTTGCACAGCTCCGCGCCAACGATGTCCCAGGGGCAGGCATCCAGCTCTTTTTCCACCCGATCCCGGGTGAACTGAATCACACGGCCTGCCATGTTCTGGTATTCATCGCCGGAGTCGCCGACAATACCGCCCAGCCAGGCGCACCGGTCGCAGAACTCCGGGATGTTCCACTCGCCGTAAAACGCGGCCTTATAGTCGTCGCTGCAGGCAGACATGTTGAACATGTAGGATGTTTCGCAGATTGCCTCGGTTCTCTTGTTGAAGTCGGGTTCCAGAATCCGCATGACCTGGAAAATATTAGCGGTGAAAGCCGCAATGTGCCGAAGCGCATAGCTGTAGGCTTCCCGTTCCGGGATCAGCTTTCCCCATACGGTGGTGACGCATTTTGTTTGATTGAGTTTGTCGTTCAGCGGCATATGGTTACCTCCCTTAGCCGGCAGCCGGGCCGGACTTAATATCCAAAGTCATTGTAGCGGGGAGTGAATTGCTTCAACAGACAGCAATCTGTCTGTTATTTTGCAAAAAAACCGTACATTTTGTTGGGTACTGTATGAAAGGCAAAAGAGAATATTTCTACTGAAATATGTTGCAACCTGTGTTATAATGAGAGGAAAAGAGAGTTTGTGCGAAACGTGCCTATTGGGAATCCGACAAAACAGGGGTGTGGGTATGAAGCTGAATGCCAATCTGATTTTTGACAATCTTCCGGCGGAACTGGATGCCGTCTACCATGGTCAAGGGGAATCCACCCTGCATCTTCTCCGCCCGGAATTCCTGGAAAAGGGACAGGAGCGTTTTCGGGCGGATCACGTTTATTTGGTGAAGGCACAGGATCTGCCTCTGCGCCCAAGGATTGAACCGGGCGCGCTGATTCTTCTGCTGGGTGACAGCGTGTACCTGCCCCGCTATGAGGGCAAGTGCAGCGTGATCCAGATCCGGGGGGATGTCCGAAGCAGCCATGCGTTTAATCTCATCAGCCGTATCTATAACCGTTTTGATCGGTGGGAGGAATCTCTGCGGAGAATACTGGACACCACCGCAAGCCTGAGCGAAATGATTCAGTGCAGCCGGGAGGTATTCGACAATCCCATTGTGGTGCTTAATTCCAATTTTCACTATCTGGCGCATACGGATTTCAGCTTTGTGGAATTGGGGAAAATGGACAGAATCAGCTGGGGCAGCCGGGATAGCACAGGTCTGCCGTTGGAGTCCCTGAACGAATTTATGGAGCTGCATGAGATGTCCACCGATGTCAGAGAGCCGCTGCTGCTGAACCTGCCCGGAAGTACGACGCTGAATGTGAATCTGTTTGAGAACGGGGAATACTCCGGCTGTCTGTCCATTGATTATCGGAACAGAAAATACCGGGAAAGCGATAAGCAGTTGGCGATCTATCTTGCGGAGATGATTCAGCTTGCGCTTCGACGGTATTCCTCCGTGTCCGGGAGTGACCAGAGCAGGCTCCGTCAGGCGCTGATGGACATTGTGGATGGTGTCCAGGTGACCCTGAATCAGCGCAGAACCATCGATACGTCCTATCTGGAGCAGGAACATATCTGCGTAAAAATCAAGTTTCGGAGTCCTCTGGTTCAGCTTCCAGTCAAGTACCTTTGCAACGCCATTGAGGATGAATTCCGCAGAAGCGTTGCGTTTGAATACGATGAGGCACTGATCTGCTTTATTGAGATATCCAGGCAGCAGGCGGAGGAGGAAAGCTACCTTGCGCTCCTTCAGAAGCACCTGACGCCGCTGCTGCGGGCCTTCGACAGCAGCGTGGGAATCAGCGACCCATTCCATGACATCTATCAGGCCAGACCCTATTATTATCAGGCCTGTGCCGCGGTTGAAAATGGACAGCTGTTTGATTCTGAGAAGATGTTCTACCCATTCCGGGATTACGCGCTCCGGGAGCTGTTAATCAATGCCATCGGAAATCTGCCAATGGAAATGTATTACACACAGGGGCTGCAGAACCTCATGCGCCATGATCAGGATTCTCAGGTCAGCTATATGGAAACGCTGCGTATTTTCCTGGACTGCAACATGAGCGTAACGAAAACCACGGCAAAGCTGTATCTGAACCGCAGCACGCTGATTGAACGCCTTGCCAGAATCAAACGGGAGCTGAACTGCGATCTGGAGGATCCCGAACAGCGGCTCCTGCTCCAGATTCTCCTGAAGGCTCAGCAAATCCACGGAGAAATCGGGCAAAAGGCATAGCATAAGGCAACACCGCTGCTTTTCATTGGAAGCAGCGGTGTTCTCAATCATTAGCCAAGTGCCTTCAGCTTTTCGTCGATTTCTGCCAGCTGTTCCGCACTCAGACCGGCCTGGGGGAAGGAGCAGAGCTTGCGGAAGGTCAGTGCGCCCACCAGCTTCATCTGGGGATCTGTCTTGAAGCCGGGGGAGTACTGCGCGATAATGTCACTTGCAGCCTCACTCTTTCTTAAATCCTTCACCTTCGTATCAATTGAAAATGCCATGATCCGTTTCCTCCTCTAAAATGTTGGGTTGTCGATCGATTCTCTGATCGACAACCCTATTTTAGCGGATAAGACCGATTCCTGATAGCCAACAAAGTGTCTGGATAATTGGTGAATTTCCATACAAATTGTTGAGCAGAAAAGGAATAAGTTGTGGAACTTGTTGGGCTCATCGGAGGGAAACGGAAGAAAGTAATTGGTTTTCAGTTTGTGGTCCGCATTGGTAAACCGTTGGTAAATCAGTCTGTGCTGAGGGTGCTTCTTATGTAAAAATGGTATTCTATGCAAATCCCCCGGTGTATAGCCGGGGGAGATCAGCACGTTCTCTGGGACTGCAGTTTCGAGAAGGAAGGAAATTACAGTTTGTCCAGATCTTCAAGCAGTGCATTCAGAACATTTTCCGGCAGTCCCAGCATTGGAGCCAGGGCTTTGAATGTCATGCCATATGCCTGCTTAACCTGTTCGTTGTCAGCAAAGCCGGGAAGGTAGCGGTTGACGATGGCTGCGCCTATGGGATCTTCCATGATGGCGGCGATGGTGCTGCGGGAGCTGAGGGACTCACCGGTGATCAGTTCGGGGTGTTTCCATGTGGTGACACTGGCGTGGCCAGCAGCAAGGGCACCGTCTACGGGTATGGCAGCGCCGGAGATGTAGCGGGCCATGTCGCTGGCAAGGAACAGGGCGAGGTACGCGCATTCTCTGGGATCGCCCATGCGTCCGGAGGGGCAGTCCTTTTCGAAGAAGGACATGGCAGCTTCGCCCGCGTCACCAAAGATGGAGGTGCGGGTGTAACCGGGACAGATGGCGTTGACGGTGATAGTCCTCCCGACGTTCTTATTTGGTATTCTTCATCCGCCATGCGGCATCAATCACATGAGCCGCGCAGTATTCCGCTTCTTCTCTTGCCAGGCGGAAGCCCTGGTTTTCTCCCTTTAGGGCACTCATGGCAAGATTATAGTCTTCCTCAGACCCCGGCATAAACAGGTCATTGCCTGCGGCGATGGTGGGGGCGGATTTTGCCATACGGTATTTACCCTGGAAGCCCATGGCCCCGATTACCCAGTCAGTCATGATCAGGCCGTTATAGCCCCACTCCTCACGCAGAAGTGTTTTCATCAAATCGCTGCGTTCCGAAGTGTGGGTGCCGTTGAGGAGGTTGTAGGAAGTCATCAGTGCTGCAGGATTGCTTTCCCGGATGCAGATTTCAAAGCCGCGGACATAGATTTCCCGGAGGGCACGTTCACTGACATGACTGTTGGAAACATACCGATCGGTTTCCTGATTGTTGCAGCAGAAGTGCTTCACGGTGGTGCCCTTGCCCGGGTGCTTCTGTACGCCCTTGGTGATGGCCGCGCCGACAAGGCCGCTGATCAGGGGATCTTCTGAGTAGTATTCGAAGTTTCTGCCGCAGAGAATGCTGCGGTGAATATTAAATGCGGGAGCAAGCCACAGATCCACATGGAACAGCTCCATTTCTGCTCCAACGATGTCACCGCAGATCTCGCACAGCGCCATGTTCCAGCTCTGAGCCAGGGCTGTGCCGATGGGAATAGCGGTACAGTACCGGTCGTAGACCTTCTTGCCCTTGGGAGGGCGGCTTCCGAGCTTTATCAGCAGCTTGGGAATGGTTCCGAGAAAGTCCTCCATACCGGCAGGTAGGGCCATTCCAAGCGTGTGGATTCCATTCTTGTCCTTCGTATAATGCTGAGCCAGGCGAAGACCGGCAGGTCCGTTTTCTCCTTCCCGATGCTACATCTTTCCGAGATGATAGAGACTGTCCTTAGGCTTACGATCCATGGTACCCCGGCATGATGGATCTGTACATCGACGAAACCAACCTCTACCACCGGATGTAGCTGTACACCAAGCAGTTCGACTGGGAAAAGATGTGGGCCATTGCTGACAACATCACCGACGAGACTGCCATCCGCGCCAAGGCGGAGGATATCCTGAACACCTTCGACATCGAGGGCGGCGCCACGGTGGAGACCGTCTGGGATATGGCTCGCTATGTTGTGGCCTTCGAGCAGTGGGTCAAGGATGAGCAGATCGCTTTCGTAGCCTCCCACTACGACGGCTTCGCTCAGGGCGTCGCCGGAAAGCTGGACTCCATGCTGATTCCCGCCTTCTCCATGCTGATTAAGCAGGGCACCGCCTGCGCTGTGGAGGGCGATATCAAGGTCGCCATGGCTATGAGCATTCTCAAGACCATTTCCGGCACCGGCCAGCTGTCCGAAATGTACTCCATTGACTTTGACGAGGACATTTGCATCATCGGTCACTCCGGCTCCGGCGACGCGGACATTTCTCAGGCGAAGAAGCCTACTATGAAGATCGTGCCCGTATTCCACGGCAAGACCGGCGGCGGCTATCTGACCCAGTTCTATCCCCCGGTGGGCGATGTGACCTATCTGGGCATCACCCAGGACAAGGATGGTCACTTCAAGTTCGTGGTGGCGGAAGGAGTCAACGAGGAAGGCCCCATCTTCACCTTCGGCGATACCAATATGCGCACCCGCTTTATTTTGTAAAGAATGCAGCCACCGTATCGGGTGACATTTTTTGCTGTGTCCCATGAATCACCGTGAAGAAAAGCGGTGCTTCACTGTGGTCATCTGCAGTCGGATGGAATTTGCGCAGATATTGCCTGCAATGCTGAACTGTCTTGCTGAGCAAGGGGACTGTGCGGATTTTGCGCCCTTTTCCGTGCAGATACGCAATCGGGTGTTTTGTGTCGAGGCGCAGATCACAAACTTTCATGTCGAGAAGTTCACTGCACCGGGCTGCAGTATCGTACATGAGGATCATAAATACCAGATTCCGCAAATCTTTAGGCTTGGATGGATCGGGCTGCTGAAGCAGTGCGGTCAATGATGGTTCTGTCAGAAACTCGACGACCCGGCCATGCGCTTCTTTTGAGGGAATATTGCAGGCAGAAAGATACAACGCTGTTTGCGTACAATCTATCTGTCCGGCAAACACCAGGAAAGAACGCAGCGCCATCAAACGCTGGTTCCTGGTACTGACGCTACATTTCCGCACATTTTCCAGCCAATTCAGGAAACCAAGAATCGTATCCCGGTCAATACGGGAAAAGGTCAATTCTGCGGCTGCAACGCCCTTCCCATCCCGCATATAGGACACAAAAAGGTTCAGCGTCTGTTTATAGGAGAGAATCGTATTTTCGCTGAGGCAGCGCTGCTTGGGAAGATAGTCCAGAAGAAAGCGCCGAACTGCGTCAAAAAAATCATTCATCGGTTTCCGCCTCTGGCAAGAGTGCCTCAGAAGAAGAAAATGCAAAGCCGGACATTTCTTCCAGCAAACCGGGAACCAGATGAATGTAATAGTAGGTATCCGAGAGCTACGCATGTCCCATATACGCGCTCAGGTACGGAAGCATAGCATTCAAATCCTTGCCATCACGCATCCAATGATACAGCCGGTGGGTTGCAAAAGTGTGGCGGAGATCATGGAACCGCATATACCCAGAATCCCATGTACCTCCATCTCCGAAACACTACAGTTTCCGCAACTTTGCTACCCCCGCTATCTCTATACCTCTTCGAATTTTTCGCCGCTTAGAGAGGCGAAAAACGGGGAAAATCGCCCCGAAACGCTACAGTTGTCACAGAGATTCCGTAAGTCGCGCTGTCGCCGATAGGCGGGCATATTTTTCCCCCAAATGCAATCACCGTTCTGGTGAGGCGGTTTTGGCTTCTTGTGAGAGAATGGAAGTTCCCAGCTGCAAGGCTCGGTCGTCGATCACAGCGATGGTCACATCCATATCAAAAGGACTTTCCCGAATGGCTTTGATTGCCACGCGCCATGCGTCCTTGAAGGGGTAGCCATAGATGCCGGAGGAAATCAGCGGGAAAGCGATGGAGCTGCAGCCTTTGGCGTAGGCAACCTTCATGGCATTTTGATAGCAGCGGTACAGCAGATGTTCTTCATTGTGACTGCCGCCCTGCCAGATGGGGCCGACGGCGTGGACGATGTACTTTGCCTTCAGCTTGAAGCCGGGGGTAATGACCGCTTCGCCGGTGGGACAATGCCCTAAGGCGTCGCAGGCGGCTTGCAGCTCCCTTGCACCGGCAGCCGCGAAGATCGCCCCGCAGACACCGCCTCCATGCCTGAGCTGGCTGTTGGCTGCGTTTACGATGCAGTCCACGTCCATTTCGGTTATGCTTTGTTTCCGGATGCGTAAAGTTCCTGCCATGGGATTTCACTCCTTTTCGGTTTTTCTCAATTTTATCACGAAAGCGGAAGGAAGTACAGATAATGTTCCGATGCTTTTTCCGCGCCATGCTCTTGAATTGCACCCGTTTTATAGGACAGAATCCCGGTATAATGGAGGCAGAAACAAGAACGGGAGGTAGCGACGATGATTATCAAATTCTTGGAAGATTTGCTCTACTGGAACGAGGAGGAAGAAGTGCTGGACGCGGAATACGAACCCTTCCGGGATCAGCTGAGTCTGGCGGGGCTGAGCGAGGAGGAACTGCGAAAAATGGACCCGGATGACCGGGTGGCTGCATTGGAGCAGGCGAACCTGGACCCTTATGATTTCATTTATCTTGCCTGCTGAAACGAAAGCTATTTACAACCGGCGTGCGGAGGGGTAAAATGGAAGCAAAAATGTGCAAAATGAATTGGACATTTCCTATCCCACGGCAAAGAAAAGATTGGATGAATTGCTGATTCGCTTACAATTGGCAGAACCAGACGAGGAGGAATTGGATATGACAGAGATATCAGGATTATCCGTTGACCGCACCAGCACAAAAGCGTCAGAAATCATTAAAGCAAAACTGAAAGACTGCGGAGGGCGCGTCATTGTCCATACAGCCAGAGGTTTGCCCTGTGAGATTGTTGCT
>OBLI01002283.1_pt1 | contig 16590 bp, 10 predicted proteins | sample 1519701 | NCBI WGS metagenome assembly OBLI01 (sample SAMEA3663005, study PRJEB22513) | pig gut metagenome | biome: pig gut; feature: pig-associated habitat; material: faeces | place: France | collected 2012 | reverse complement strand
TAGGTGATGCGCAGGCGGGGGAAGACCACGTCGGTGAGGAGCACGAAGCGCGAGGCCGGGTTGTCGCCCATGAAGCTCTGCGGCCGCTGCTGCGGGGCACGCTCCAGGGTGAACCGCTTCACGTAGGGGAAGCCCTGCTGGTCGGCATCGAAGAGCACCGCGCTCCACACTTTGCGCTCATTGAACTTCTCTATGCGCAGAATGCCCTGTTGCTCGTAATGGTTGTTCGCGTCGAAATTCGTGGTGTAGAACCGGCCGTCGGCGAGCACCACCAGCACGAAGTCGCCCGTGTGAAATTCGCCGAGATACTGGCCGCGGGAATCGTAGTTGAGGCGGCTCACATCGTGGTCGAACCACACCTTTCGTCCGCCCAGCGTCGAGGCGCCGTGCGCCTTGAGCGTGATTTTGTGTACGTCGAGCCTTGTGAGCAGGTTGCCCCGGCTCTGGCGTCCCTTCACGAGAATTTCGCCGAAGTCCTTGTCGAAACTGATGCGTTTGAGCTTCGGGTTGGGCCGGAAGGTAACCTTGATGGTCTCGGCCTCGCCGTTGGGGTTCGCCGTGAAGTAAATGACGCGGCTGCCCGGCGTTCCGGTGGTGAGGTCGTACTCGCGATCGTGGGTGATGGCCGTCACGTTGAAACGTTTGATGAAGCAGGCGTTCGTTTCGCCGTCGCGATAAACGGCATTGTAGATGGTGCGCGTGTCGCCCTTTTTGAAGATGGCGATGTGGATGATTTCCACCTTCTTCTTGCGCTCTTTTTTGGAGCGTTCGGTGTCGCCGATGAACACCTTGTCCTGCACGCGCGTCACCTTGTACGTTCCGTCGCGATAGAAGATGATGACATCGTCGATGGGCGAACAGTTTTCCACGAACTCGTCCTTTTTGAGCGAGGTGCCCATAAATCCGTTTTCGCGGTCGATGTAGAGTTTCTCCGTAGCCTCGATGACTTTGGTAGCCTCGATGTTGTCGAAAGAGCGGAGTTCGGTGTGGCGGGGATGTTCGGCGGCATATTTGTCGTAGATGAGGCGGAACCAGTTGGCCGTCACCTCCACCATGTTCTGCAGGTCCTTGTCGATGCGCGCCACCTCGTCCTTCATGCGTGCTATCAGCTCGTCGGCCTTCTCCTTGTTGAACTTCAGGATGCGTCCCATCTTGATTTCCATGAGGCGCAGGATGTCGTCGCGCGTCACTTCGCGGTAGAAATCCTTCTTGAAGGGTTCGAGGCGCGCGTCGATGTGTGCCACGGCGGCATCCATGTCGCGAGCCTGCTCAAACTGGCGGTCTTTGTAGATGCGCTCCTCTATGAAGATGCGTTCGAGCGAGGCGAAATGCAGACTCTCCATGAGCTCGCCGCGACGGATGAGGAGTTCCTTTTCGAGTAGGTCGCGCGTGGTGTCCACGGAGCGTCGGAGCACATCGCTGACGGTGAGGAACTTCGGCTTCTTGTTGTCGATGACGCAGCAGTTGGGTGAGATGCTGATTTCGCAGTCTGTGAAAGCGTAGAGGGCATCGATGGCCTTGTCCGAGGAGGTTCCGGGCGTGAGGTGGACGAGAATTTCCACGTTGGCCGCCGTGTTGTCGTCGACCTTGCGGATTTTTATTTTTCCCTTCTCGTTGGCTTTGAGAATAGAGTCGATGAGCGACGACGTGGTCTTGCCAAAGGGAATTTCGCGTATGGCGAGCGTTTTGTTGTCCAACTTTTCAATTTTCGCCCTCACCTTCACCGTTCCGCCTCGCAGGCCGTCGTTGTAGCGCGACACGTCGATGGAGCCTCCGGTCTGGAAGTCGGGATAGAGCTGGAAGGGTTCGCCGTGGAGGTAGCTGATGGCGGCCTGGCAGAGCTCGCCGAAGTTGTGCGGCAGTATTTTTGCCGAAAGGCCCACGGCGATGCCTTCTGCCCCCTGCGCCAGGAGGAGGGGAAATTTCACGGGCAGCGAAACCGGCTCCTTGTTACGGCCATCGTAGGAGAGCTTCCACTCGGTGGTCTTGGGGTTGAAGAGCACGTCGAGCGCGAATTTAGAGAGGCGGGCTTCGATGTAACGCGGCGCGGCGGCACCGTCGCCGGTGAGGATGTTGCCCCAGTTTCCCTGACAGTCGACCAGGAGGTTTTTCTGTCCGAGCTGCACGAGCGCATCGCCGATGGAGGCGTCGCCGTGGGGGTGGAACTGCATGGTGTGTCCCACAATGTTGGCCACCTTGTTGTAACGTCCGTCGTCGAGCCGCTTCATGGAGTGCAGGATGCGTCGCTGCACGGGTTTGAGGCCGTCGCCGAGGTGTGGCACGGCGCGTTCGAGGATGACGTAGGAGGCGTAGTCAAGGAACCAGTTCTGGTACATCCCGGTGAGTTGGAGGTTGCCTTCAGCGTCGCGTGTGTCCTGCGGCTGATAGTCGGTGTGTGCGGCCTCCGTATCGGGTATTTTTTGTTCGTCGCTCATGGTGGATAGATTTGTACGGCAAAATTAAAGAAAATTTTTCAACTGCGGCGATTGTCCCGTCGCGTCGGCTCGCCATGGGCCTTATGGGGCGCCACAAGTGGCGACATCGTGAAAAAAAGTCCCGGACTATTTTTTTCTACTCGCCGACTTGTAAAAAATAGTCCGGGACTTTTTCACGACGACAATCCGAACGCCGCATGAAGCCTGCGGAGGGTTTGAAAAAGGACGACAACTTGGACAACTCAGGACAACTGCCCTAAAGAAAAAAGTTGTTACTCGTTGTCACATGTTGTTGTCCATAAAAAAAGGACGACAACTTGGACAACGGAAGACAACGCTATGGCAGCATAAAGTTGTGTTCAGTTGTTCCAAGTTGTCGTCAGATACGAACATTGAGCGGAGGGTTGTTGCCCTACGCGGAAAGGGGCGTTATTTCTTTGCGGGCTGCGGGTTCGTCTTCACCTTCAGCACTTCCACCTTGAAGATGAGGGTAGAGTTGCCGGGGATGGAACGGCCTGAGCCACGCTCGCCGTAGCCCAGTTCGGCAGGGATGTAGAGGTTCCACACCGAGCCTTCGGGCATGAGGCAGAGTGCTTCGCGCCAACCCTTGATGACCTGGTCCGGACGGAAGGAGGAGGGCTGGCCGCGCTTGTAAGAAGAGTCGAACACGGTGCCGTCGATGAGCGAGCCTTCGTAGTGTACTTCCACTTCCGAGCTGTCGGTGGCCAGTGCGCCCTTGCCCTCATCGAGCACGCGGTACTGGAGGCCGCTGGGGAGGGTCTTCACGCCCTTGAGCTGCTTGTTGGCGGCGAGCCAGTCGAGGTTGGCCTGCTTGTAGGTTTCCTGCTGGTGCTTGAACTGCTGTTCTACGAGCTTCATGGCGCTGTCGGCGGAGAGACCCGTTTCGCGACCCATGGCACTGAGGGCCAGACCGCGCTCAAACTCCTTGGCGTCGAAATAGGTGGAATCCTCCTTGCCGCAAGCCTGCTTGTTGATCATGGGGTGGTTGCGCTGGTTCATCTCGGCGATGCGCAGACCGGCAGCCACGGCGACTGCTTTCTTGCGCTGGTCGTCGGTCATGGGAGAGGTCATGGCCTCGATGGCGTAGCCTACGTAGGCAGTGTCGACACCCATCTGTCCGGTGAGGTACTGCTTGAGGCTGGGTCCCTGTGCCACACCCATGGCGAAGCTGAACGTCTTGCTGTCGACGGCGGCGGGGATGTCGGACTTCTTGGCGGGGGTTACTACGGCAGCCTTCTTGGCGGCCTTTTTGCCCTTCTTCTGGGCGAGGGCGGGATGGAGGGCTGCCGCAGCGAGAAGCAGGCAGCCGATGGTTCTGAGTTGCATTTTTTTGAACGGTTTATGGGTTTAGTAGTCTGTCAATGCCTGACCCTGTCCGCGGGCCTTGGACCGTGGCTCGGGGGAGCGCAGGTCGCTTGGCTGGCGGGCAGGGCCGGGCTTGTGTGTGCTTGTTTGTTTCACCGTTTCCGGGCAATGGTTATTTCACCGTGCCGAGGTTGGTGATTTTAAAGATGAGTGCGGAGAAGGGAGGGATGGGACCTGTGCCGTTTTCGCCATAGCCCACTTCGGCGGGAAGGTAGATTTCCCACGTGGCACCGACGGGCATCTGGGGAATGGCGATTTGCCAGCCCTTGATGACGTTCTTGAGGTCGATGGTGGCGACGCCGCCTTCCTGACGCTCAGAGCTGTCGAACACGGTGCCGTTGACGAGCTTGCCTTCGTACTTCACCTTCACGCTGTCGGTAGCTTTGCAACGCTCCGTGCCGCTGCCGGCCTCGATGACCTTGTAGAGTACGCCTTCGGTGAGCTTCTGCACGCCTTTTTCCTTGCTCTTCTTGGCGATGAACTCCTGTCCTTCCTTGCGCTGCTTGTCGAACATGTAGGCAAGGATGCGTTTGTTGGCCTCTTTCTTGTCAATGAGTTTGCCGTCCACCTTGAGCGTGGTCTTGCCCTTGGCCTGTGCCATGAAGCCGGCCACGAAGTTCTTCACGCTCACCTTCTTGGTGGAGTCGCCCTGGAACACCTGCTGCTCCATCATGGGGAGCTGCATCTTAATCTGCATACCTGCCTGCAGACCGAGGTTGTAGGCCATCTTCTTCTTGTCGTCGGTGGCCTTCATGCCTTCTGCGTAACCTTTGAGGAAGGCGTCGACATAGGCAGAGTCGCTTCCTTGCTGCTTGAGCATGTTGGCGAAATCCTGCTCGTCGGCCGACATGACCATACCCATTTCGTAGCTGAGGGTGTCGACGTCCGTTTTCAAATTAGCCTTGGGAGTGCCGTTGTTGCAGGAGCTCAGGAGAGCTGCTGCGGCGAATGTTGCTGCTAAAATCTTTTTCATTTGTATGTTTGTTTGATGTTGTCCGTTTGAAAAGCCGTTGCGGTCGGCGGTGTCAGCGAACGACTTCGATGAGTTCCACGTCGAACACGAGGGCTGCATAGGGCGGGATGGACTGCCCTGCACCGCGCTCGCCATAGGCCAGGTGGTAGGGGATGAAGAAGCGGTACTTGGCACCTTCGGCCATGAGTTGCACGCCTTCGGTCCAGCCTGCAATGACGCCGTTGAGGGGGAACACGGCGGGCTCGCCGCGACGGTAAGAGGAGTCGAACACGGTGCCGTTGGGCAGGGTGCCTTCGTAGTGGCACTTCACCTTGTCGGTGGCCTTGGGCTTCTTGCCCTCGCCTTCCTTGAGAACCATGTACTGCAATCCGCTGGGCAGCACGGTGACACCTTCCTTCTTGGCGTTCTCGGCCAGGAAGCGTTCGCCGTCCTCGCGCACGGCCTTGCCGGCCTCGGCCTGCTGACGCTGCACGAAGTCGCTCACGAGCTGCTGTGCCTCGGCATCGGTGAGGGTGGTGGCGGAGCCTTCAATCACGGCGGAGGCTGCCTGTCCGAACTGTGCGGCATCGAGGCCCTTCACGCCCATGCCCTTCAAATTATGCCCAATGACCATGCCCAGGGCGTAGCTGAGTTTTTCCATAATGTAGGATGTTTCCTTATTATATAATGTGTAAAATCGTTGATGCTAAGCCAATCAGGGCGCAAAAGTACAATTATTTTTGAAGGGCAAGGCTTGATACTGACGATTTTTCCTAACTTCGCCCCGTTGGCGAACCCTTCGTGGCCGAATGGCGGCACCGGGCCGACGCCGGCGACAGAATGATTATGAAGAAACTGGTTTTTCTCACCGGAGCGGGCATGAGCGCAGAAAGCGGCTTCAGCACGTTTCGCGACAAGGGGGGGCTGTGGGAACGTTACCCCGTGGAACAGGTGGCTACGCCCGAAGGGTGGCAGGCCGACCCGAACCTCGTCACTGACTTCTACAACGGGCTGCGACGACAGCTCGTGCTGGCTAAACCGAACCGGGGACACGAACTCGTGGCGCAGCTGGAAAAGGATTTTGACGTGACGGTCATCACGCAGAACGTGGACGACCTGCACGAACGCGCCGGCAGCACCCACGTGATCCACCTGCACGGCGAACTGATGAAGGTGAGCTCCAGTCGAGAACCGGACAACCCGCGCTACATCCGCACCTTGCCGCCGAACCACACGCAGGTGGCTCACGGCGAACGGGCTGCCGACGGCTCGCTGCTGCGGCCCTGGATTGTATGGTTCGGCGAGGCGGTGCCCAATCTGGAGGCGGCAGCACACGAGGTGGAACGGGCCGACGCATTCGTCATCATCGGCTCCTCGCTCAACGTGTACCCGGCAGCGGGCCTCGTGCGCTACGTGGGAGCGAACCGACCGGTGTTCCTCATCGACCCGAAACCGGTGAAAGTGCCCTCCGGAAGGGAGGTGGAGGTGATAGCGGAACCGGCATCGGTCGGGATGCAGACACTATGCCGCCGACTGGCGGAACTGGACGCCCTATCCTGACCCCGAACCGACCGGCCGACACACGCAAACCGGCTTCGGCAAACGCCAAACTGCCAACCCAACCAAGCACAACGGACATAACGCCGAAAAGTTTTGCTTATTTATTTGGAAAAGTGAACGAAGTTTTCTTACCTTTGCCCCCAAGATTGAGTGAGGGGCTTTCTGAAAAGTTCCTCACTTCTCTTTATTATCACTCAACAACAACGAATGATTGACAAAAGCACAGTAGAAAAACTGGTTAACCAATGGCTGGAAGGAAAGGAGTATTTCCTTACAGACCTCACGGTTAGCACCGACGACCGCATCGTGGTGGAAATAGACCACGAGGAGGGCGTGTGGATTGAGGACTGCGTGGAGCTCAGCCGCTTCATAGAAAGTCACCTCGACCGCGAACAAGAGGACTTTGAACTGGAGGTGGGAAGCGCCGGCATCGGACAGCCCTTCAAGGTGCTGCGACAGTACGAAATTCACCAAGGCGACAACGTGGAGGTGCTCACCACGGAAGGGAAAAAGCTCAAAGGTACGCTGCAAAACGTTACAACCGAGGGCTTCGACCTGACTTACGAAGAAAAAGTGCGCGAAGAGGGAAGCAAACGACCCAAACTCGTGGAACAAAACGTGCACCTGGACTTCGCCAACGTGAAATGGACCAAATACTTGATTGACTTTAAGTAAAAAAATTATCTCCCCAATATTCTATATGGCCAAAAAGAAAACGGAGACCGCGAGTCTCATCGAAACCTTTGCGGAGTTTAAGGAAGACAAGAACATTGATATCACCACCATGATGGGGGTGCTCGAAGAAAGCTTCCGAAGCGTGATTGCCAAGCTCTTTGGCTCTGACGAAAACTTCGACGTAATCGTAAATCCCGAAAAGGGCGACTGCGAAATCTACCGCAACAGAACCGTTGTCAACGACGACGAGGTGACTGACCCCAACAAGCAAATCGCACTCAGCGAAGCGCAGAAAATTGCTCCCGACTACGAAGTGGGAGAGGACGTGGCACAGGAAATTCACTTCGCCGATTTCGGACGACGCGCCATCCTCACACTCCGACAAACGCTGGCCAGCAAAATACTGGAGCTGGAACACGACGCATTATATAATAAATATAAAGACCGGGTGGGACAACTCATCACTGCCGAGGTGTACCAAATCTGGAAGTCGGAAACGCTCCTCATGGACGACGAGAAAAACGAACTCTATCTGCCCAAATCGCAACAAATTCCGCGCGACTTCTTCCACAAGGGCGACGCCGTGACGGCAGTCATCGACCGCGTGGACAACACGAACGGAAATCCCAAAATCTTCCTCTCACGCACCGCACCGGCCTTCCTTCAGCGACTGCTCGAAAACGAAATCCCCGAAGTGGCAGAAGGACTCATCCGCATACGCGCCATTGCGCGCATACCGGGCGAAAGAGCCAAAATCGCAGTGGAGAGCTACGATGACCGCATCGACCCCGTGGGAGCCTGCGTCGGCGTGAAGGGTAGCCGCATCCACGGCGTGGTGCGCGAACTCCACAACGAAAATATCGACGTCATCAACTTTACAAACAATCCCTCACTCTTCATTCGCCGAGCACTCAACCCCGCACAGGTGTCGAACATCGTGCTCCACGAAGAGGAACGAAAAGCTGAAGTTTACCTCAGCCCGGAAGAAGTGAGCCTGGCCATCGGTAAAGGGGGCATGAACATCAAACTCGCATCCATGCTCACCAACTACACCATCGACGTGTTCCGCGAAGTACAAGGCGAAGAGGAATCGGAAGATATCTATCTCGACGAATTTGCAGACGAAATCGATCAGTGGGTCATCGACTCCATCAAAGGCATCGGACTCGAAACGGCCAAAGACGTGCTCAACGCTCCGAGAGAAATGCTCATCGAAAAAGCCGACCTGGAGGAGGACACCGTGGACGACGTGCTCAGAGTGCTCAGAGCTGAATTTGAAAACGAAGAACCGAAAACCGACACTCCACAGCCGGCTCCCGCCGAACAACTGACGGAAGAAGCCGCTGAGGAAACTGCCGAAGAAATGCCTCAACCTGACAACGAAGAAAAAGAAGCTGCGGAAGAAAAGAGTTAGGACTGATTTTCGAAAAGAGGAATAGAGGCCGGCAAGAATTGCCGACTGCACAGAGCAGCAACCGGCCCGTTCCTGACTTGCCTCACACTCCTAATTTCAAAAAACTCGCATCCTAATTCAATAGAAAAACTTATCAACCCGCATGAATATCAGACTGAATAAAGCAATTAAAGAATTTGGCGTCGGACTGCAAACGCTTACGGATTTCCTGAGCAAAAAGGGGGTAGCCGTTACCGGAGACCCAAACCAAAAGCTCAATGAAGAGGAATACGAAATGCTACGGCAGGAATTTGGTGCCGACAAGGATCTCCGAAACAAGGCGGAAGAGATGATGCAAAGCCGACAGGAGAAAAAACGCCCGGCACAGAAAAACGGCAACAAGCCCGAACCGGAAATGGTGGAGACGGTGGTGCCCGAGGAGATGCGACCCAAGGTGAAAGAGCTGGGACGCATTGAACTCGACGCGCAGAACAATCCCAAAACCACCGAAAAACCGGCCGAGACCCAGCCGGAAAAACCGAAACCCGCCGAGCCGAAAGCACAACCGAAGGAACCCAAGGAACCGGAACAGGTAGCGCAAACGAAACCGGAAGCGCCGGCCGCACAGGTGGAGGAACCGAAACAACCCGCGCAACAGACCGCACAGCCCAAACCGGAACGCGAAAAACCGGCCAAGCCGGCTAAACCCAGCGTGGAGGAAAGGGCGAAAGCCATCGGCGAAGAGGAGGACGGCGTGTTCAAACTGCACACGCAAACGGAGATTACCGGACCGAAAGTGCTGGGTACCATCGACCTGAGTGCTATCAACGCCACCACAAGACCCAAGAAAAAGACCAAAGAGGAACGACGCCGCGAACGCAAAGCGGGTGCGCAAACGAACAGTGCGGCTGCCGGCACTACCAACGCTGCAGCCGGACAGAGCGGACAACGCAAAAAACGCGCACGCATCGGCAACGAACGGGTCGACGTGAACAGTGCGGCTAACCAACCCAAGGCAGGAAAGAACAACCAGGGCAAACGTCGCAACGAGGGCGGAAGCAACAACAGCCAGCCCAACGCCGGAAACAGCCAGAACCGCAACAACCAGAACCAACAGCAAGGCTCAAAGCGCGCCGCAAAGGACCGCAACCGCAAAGCCAAGGAGGTGAAGGTGGAAGTTTCGGAAGAGGACGTAGCCAAACAGGTGAAGGAAACGCTCGCACGCCTGACGAACAAGCAGAAGGGCAGCAAGGGCGCCAAGTACCGCAAGGAGAAACGCGAACAGCAGCACGCACGTGCCGAAGAGGAACGCCGCGAAGCCAAGGCGGAAAGCAAAATCCTGAAACTCACGGAGTTCGTGACGGCCAACGAGCTGGCGCAGATGATGGACGTACCGGTGACCAAAGTAATCGCCACCTGCATGAGCATAGGCATCATGGTGTCCATCAACCAGCGCATGGACGCAGAAACAATCGACCTCGTGGCCGAAGAGTTCGGCTTCAAGACGGAATTTGTTTCGGCCGACGTGCAAGAAGCTATTGCCGAAGTGGAGGACAATCCTGAAGACCTCGAACCGCGCGCACCGATCGTTACCGTCATGGGACACGTGGACCACGGTAAGACTTCACTCCTCGACCACATTCGCAAAACAAACGTCATAGCAGGCGAAGCCGGCGGCATCACGCAGCACATCGGTGCCTACAACGTAAAATTAGAGAATGGCCGTCGCATCACCTTCCTCGATACTCCCGGACACGAGGCGTTCACCGCCATGCGTGCTCGCGGCGCTCAGGTAACTGACATCGCCATCATCATCATTGCGGCCGACGACGACATCATGCCGCAGACGAAAGAGGCCATCAGCCACGCCGTGGCTGCCAACGTGCCCATCGTCTTCGCCATCAACAAAGTGGACAAGCCGCACGCTAACCCCGACAAGATTAAGGAGGGACTCGCAGCGATGAACTTCCTCGTGGAGGACTGGGGCGGTAAGTACCAGAGCCAGGACATCTCGGCCAAGAAGGGCATCGGTGTGGACGAGCTCTTGGAAAAAGTGCTCCTCGAAGCCGACATGCTCGAACTCAAGGCCAACCCGAACCGCAAAGCCGTGGGAACGGTCATCGAATCGTCGCTCGACAAGGGACGCGGCTACGTGGCCACCGTGCTGGTGTCGAACGGTACGCTCCGACAGGGCGACGTGGTGCTGGCAGGTACGAACTACGGACGCATCAAGGCTCTCTTCAACGAACGCGGCCAGCGCATCAAGGAGGTAGGCCCCTCCATGGCGGCCACGCTCCTGGGCTTCAACGGCGCACCGCAGGCCGGCGACCAGTTCCACGTGATGGACACCGAACAGGAGGCACGCGACATTGCCAACAAACGCGAACAGCTGCAGCGTGAGCAGGACCTCCGCACACGCGAGGTGCTGACGCTCGAAAAAATCGGCAAACGCCTCAAGATGGGTTCCTACCACGAGCTCAACATCATCGTCAAGGCCGACGTGGACGGCTCGGTGGAAGCACTGGCCGACAGCTTCATCAAACTCTCTACGGAGAACATCGTGGTGAAGGTCATCTACAAGGGCGTGGGTCAGATTTCGGAAAACGACGTCACGCTGGCAGCCGCCTCGGAGGCCATCATCGTGGGCTTCCAGGTGCGCCCCTCTCAGCAGGCACGCAAGCTGGCCGAACGCGACGGCGTGGAAATCCGCCAGTACTCCGTCATCTACGACGCCATCGAGGATGTCAAGGTGGCCATGGAGGGTATGCTCGAACCGGTCATCAAGGAGGAAATCACGGCCAACATCGAGGTGCGCCAGGTTTACCACATCTCGAAAGTGGGCTACGTGGCCGGTGCCTACGTCATGGACGGCAAGGTGAAACGCTCGGACAAGGCGCGCCTCATCCGCGACGGCATCGTCATCTTCACCGGCGAAATCAACGCACTGAAGCGTTTCAAGGACGACGTGAAGGAGGTGAACACCAACTTCGAGTGTGGTATCTCACTGACCAACTGCAACGACATCAAAGAGGGCGACATCATCGAAACCTTCCAGGAGGTGGAAGTGAAACAAAAACTCTCCTAAACACAGCGGCCGGCAGGGCATAGACGAAAGGGGCGTTCTGCAAACTTGTTCAACGAACACCTCCTTTCCAAGCTCTTTCATAGCCCCCTAAGGCCGACTTATTCCCCACAAAAGAAGTCTGACGGACGCCGACTGCACCCCTGTGCACGGCAACCGCCAGACTTCTTTTCTTGTATACGGCTGTCAAACTAACAAGCCCGTACTCCCACCACCGCCATTGGAAAGTTGCGACGGACAGAGCGACGCTAAAGGGCGGCATGCTCCTCCAACCCATCTAAATTCACACGGTAGAATGTGGAAGCTTCGTTGCGTTTTTCCAAAAACATCACCATATAAATGGGCGCATACACCACTTTGCCGTCCACCCGCAAATTGTCATTGTTGAACACCACGGCCAAAGGAAACTCATACTCCTCACAATTTAACAAATTGCTCAACGCCCGGTGCTGCGTATAGTCCTTACCCGACTTCACTTCAATGGGTAACACACTTCCGGCCTGCTCCACCACAAAGTCCACTTCCCCCCGTTTTTTGTTATTGTAATAGTAAGGTTTCAGGCCATGAGCCACCAATTCCTGCGCCACCACGTTTTCATACACCGCCCCAAAGTTGATGTCAGCGTCACCCGTGAGGATACGCAGCTGGATTCCCTCCGCATACTGCGCAGCAAGCAATCCGACATCACTTTGGAAAAGTTTGAAGAGGTTGCGCGACTGCGACAGCAGCAGCGGCACTTTCGGTTCTGCCACGTTGTAGACCGGCAGCGCCACACCGGCATCCACAAGCCACAAAAACCCATTACGATAACGCTCGAATTTCGCGTGTTCGTTGAGATCCTTGAGAATAAACCTTTTGTTTTTTGCGCTCAACTCCGGCGGTATCATCCGGAAGATATCCTCAATATACAGTTTACGGGCGGAGTCGTATTGCGCAATGTCGCGTTGGTAAAGTTGCCATATTTCCTGTTGCACCTGCATCACCTGTTGCAGGTTATTGTCCGTGAGATAACGGCTCACAGCGGCAGGCATACCACCCACCACCAGATAGAGCCGAAACAGTTCCATGACTTTGGAATGCACAAAAGGGTCAACGGGTTGCAGTGTCTCCCAAGCCCGACGCAATGCCTCAATCACCATCGTACCCACGCCCAAAGCACCCGTAAACTCTTCAAAGTCAAGCGGATACAACTCCTTTACTCCCATATAACCCACCGGCACCGAACGAAGATCCTTCAACTCCACTCCCAACAAGGAACCACTGAGAATGTAACGGTAAGAACCTTCATCCACCAGGAACTTGATAGCCGTGACAATGTCCGGACATAGCTGCACCTCATCGAAGAAAACCAGCGTCTCACCCTTCTGCAACGGCACACTGCTGAAGGCTGACAAGCGAAGCAGGAGGTCAGCACTGTTCTTCGCACCACGAAAAATATGTACCGCCTCGGGGCTTTCCACAAAGTTTATCTCAATAAAACGCTTAAACGTCTTGCCAAACTGACGGATTGAAAACGTCTTGCCCGTTTGCCGCGCACCTGTCAGGAGCAGGGCATTACGCGAACGGGCATAGTAGTCGCGCAAATAAGCATCTATCTTTCTCTTAAGCATAAGCCCAAAATATTAAAAACCATTGGTTTTGAGCGGTAAACCGCTGAAATTTCCACTTTTCCAACGCAAAACTACCGTATTTTTACCGCTTTTCCAACACAAAAACCGCCTTCTTTTGCCACTTTTCCAAACTTTTTTCCAAAAATCGCTGCCATGCGGCGGTCGAAGCGGGCTGTATGGTGGTCGAAGTGGGTCGAGCGGCGGTTGAAGCGGGCTGTATGGGGCGGCACGAAGCAACGACGGAAAAAAGTCCTGGACTATTTTTTTCTACTCCTGAATTATTTTTAAAAAGTCCTGGACTATTTTCCACAAGTCCACGTATCGTGCGCCGCCTGCCGTGTGTTGTGCGCCAACTGCCACGTGTTGTGCGCCAACTGCCACGTGTTGTGCGCCAACTGCCACGTGTTGTGCGCAGTCAGCCGTATATTGTGTGTTGCCCGCCGTGGGTTGCGTATTGCCCGCCGTGTGTGGTGCGCCGCCCGCCACTCTTTACCCCTCCATTTCCGCATTTTTCTTCCTGAGACGCAGCGTTTACATCCATTTTTTGCCAAACAAACCTTACAACTTCTTTTATTAACATTTAAAGTTCCCTAAAAGTTTGACGTATTAATGAATTTTACCCCCCAATTAGCTTTGTTAACAGTTTTACTTTACATTTGCGCCGCAAACAGGACTTATACTACCTACTTCTTAAGCTCCTTTTGCCTACCTACGCCGAAAAACCTTAATTTTATTCAAATCAATAACAAACAATGAAAAAGTTTACGTTACTTTTCTCGTTGCTCCTGACGTGTCTGTTAGGGGCAAAAGCGCAGATTACGGCAGTAAGTGATCTGAGCAATGGCAAGGTGTACACCGTGCAAACATTCGACACCGGTCGTGGCTATTGGACAACAAATCCTTCCGACTTGTCAAAAATGTATTCTACAACTGTTGCCGGTCAGACCTTTAACAACACCAATCCTTCCCAACAATTTGCTTTTATCAATGTTGGCGACAAGTATTATCTGTACAGCGTAGGTGCTTCCAAGTTTGTCAAGAAAAATGGCAATGGAACTCAACTGGTTACTTATCCTGAAGCATACGTAACTATCAGTGCTGGCGGAAAAGGCGGAAATTATTTCCTCGTGGCTATTAACGGAAGCTCACAAATCGGTATTTCTAATTCTTACACAGCCCAAGGAGGTATCATCACATTCTGGAATGACGCAAATGATGATGGTAACAATGTAACTATCACTGAAGTGCCCGATGTGGCTTTCGACGCTGCTGCTGCTATTGCTAAAATCAATGCAGGACTTGCAGCTGAGCGTAACGCCCTGATTAGCAGCATTGCAACTTTTCGCAAGGTGTATGAGGAACTGAGTGATAAGTCAACTGAAAGTGCCATTGCCTTGCATCAGGCAATAGCTGATGCCGAAAACGTTCCTGCCACCGCAACAGAAGCAAGCGAACTTAACACTGCCTTGACAAATCTGAAGACTGCTTTCGCCAACACGTGTGCAAGTATCGGCGAAAGTACTACGCAGTACTATCGCTTGCGTCACGTTGAAACCGGTTATTACATGAACGTAACCACGAAAAATGCAGCAGAGGGTATCAAGTTGTCTGAAAAAGATGAAGATGCAAAAGGACAATACTTCCAAGTAATTCCTGTTGAAATCAACTTGGAAGGTGGAAGCACGGTAAATGGCGTTCAACTTAAGACAGCTGAAGGACAATATGTAGCAGGTTTGAGCGCATGGAATGCTCTGACCCAAGATGCTGCTTTCACCTTTGCATACGAAACGCCCTCTGTTGACAAACTCTATGCCTTCTATAGAACAGACAAGGACAATAATGCAAAATATCTTGCCCCCAATGCCGACGCCGGCTTGAACGGCTATATTTATTCTAATCAGGACCGTAGCAATTCTAACCTTGAATGGGCGCTTGAGGTAGCCAATTACGATCCTGTTGCCATTGCCAAAAACAAATTGCAGCTTGCATATGATGAAGCTACACCCTATGGATCTCGTATCGGAACAGGAATCGGACAATACCAAGGTACAACTTTTGTTGAAGCCTATACTAATGCTTACAACGTGTTGAATAACGATGAAGCCACTGAAGAAGTAGTCCTTGCAGCAACTTCTGCGCTCAACACTGCCATCAACACCGGCCTGACTATCAATCAGCCCGTAAATGGTAAGGCTTACAAACTCATCGCCGTTTACTCTGACGGCAAAGAGCAGCCCCTCTACTGGAACGGCACGCGCATCACGGCTAAGAACGCCGTGAACATCGCCGATGCCAACACTTCCGTATTCGTGGCCCGCGTATTGGAAAACGGCAAGGTTGTCTTTGTGAACAATGCCGGCAAGTATCTCTCCTGGTGCGACAGTGGCGACGCAGACAAGTCGCTGAATGTGAACGGCTATACCGACAGCTACAAAGTTCAGAACGACTGGACCATAGAAGCCGCCACTAACACGAGCAATGTCCGTGATGCAGCACTCGCCGGCCGGTACCAGATTAGCGCACTCGGCAAGAACGGCACGGACATGTACTACCTCAATCCGCGCTATGAAGGCGACAACGTCGATGCTGCCTTTATCGCCGGCGGTGCTTTGGATAAATATTATGACGCTCCCGGCGGCAACGACGGCAATCTCCGTTCTTACACCTTCAGACTGGAAGAAGCCACTTATGCCAACACCCCCGTACTCAACGAGGCCAAGGGTATCGATGGCATTGACTACATAGGCACATTCAGTGCGCCGTTTGCTACCGTAGTTCCCGCAGGTGTTGAAGCTTGGTACGTATCTGAAAAGTCTGCGACTTCGGCCACAATGACGGCTCTCACTGCCGGCGAAGCCATCCCCGCCAACGAAGGTGTCATCCTGACAGGTGCTGCCGCAGGTGCCGTAACAATGTTGCCCGTTACCTCCGAAACGGTTGCCACCATCAGCGGTAACGGTCTTGCTGCCAGTGCCGGTAAAGCTCACACCGCCATTGCAGGCGACTATGTAATGGGCTTGCAGAATGAACTCGTTGCCTTCTATCCCGCAACCGCAGGCTCTACGCTGGCCATGAACAAGGCTTATCTGAATGTAGGCGAAGGCGGTGGTGCACTGGCCATGAACTTTGGCGGAAACGCTACGGGGCTGAACAATGCCGCCGCTACTGAAACCAACAACGCTCCCGTGTTCGACCTCAGCGGACGTCGCGTGATGCACACTGTTAAGGGTGGCCTCTACATCCAAAACGGCAAGAAGTTCATCGTTAAGTAATTCATCTCTACAAAACAAGAATCATCATGAAAAAGACATATAGCACTCCTGATGTCAACATTGTCAAGCTGAATCCCCAGCAAATGCTGGCTGGAAGTATCCAAATCGTCAACAATGCCGCCGAAATGGACGCCGCCAAAGCGTACTCCGAAAGGAAGGGCTGGAGCAGCGACATCTGGACGACGGACGAAGAATAAGTTTTCTCATTCCCAGAAACTGCAAGGG
>OBLI01002281.1_pt1 | contig 16594 bp, 7 predicted proteins | sample 1519701 | NCBI WGS metagenome assembly OBLI01 (sample SAMEA3663005, study PRJEB22513) | pig gut metagenome | biome: pig gut; feature: pig-associated habitat; material: faeces | place: France | collected 2012 | reverse complement strand
GTTCTTGCTGGCGAGATAGATGTTGCCCAGGGCGTCCTGCTGGATATCCTGTGCGTTCACGCCTTCGGTACCGACAAAGTGGGAGGTGACTCTACCATTTGTTTCTTTGCGATACAGTCTTCCGTCTTCGGTGACAATCCAGAGTCTGCCCAATTTATCTTCCAATAATTTGTGGATGTATTTCAGTTTTTCCACATCACCCTTCATTGCATGGCATACCTTAGCATCCGACTTTTTGAGCAGGATGCCATATCCGGATGTTCCAACGGCAAGATCCTTGTTTCGGAGTCTATAAACCAGGGTTACGTATGTGGTGAGTTCTTTGCCTTTCGAGTCGAACATAGGGATTTTTCGGAATCCACTTCCCGTAAAAGCCAGCAAAGAGTTGTTGGTTCCTAATATAATATATCCCTTGTCATCCTGGGTGATACTATTGATGTAGTTGCTGTTCAGCCCTTGACTATTGGGCAAATCTTTCTTCATGATAGAGATATGGTAACCATCGTAAGCATTCAGTCCGTTACGGGTAGCAATCCAGATAAAACCACTCTTGTCTTGGAACACTTGTGTGGCAAGATTGCTTGATAGTTGATTGTCTGTATTGAACAGTTTACCGCTCTGCCCCAATGACGGGAGGATAGAGAAAACTGATAGAATGAGTATCAGAAGGATACTTTTCACGACTAAGTGGCATTGTGTATTCATTGCTAGTTTAATCATTATTGGTTTATCAAGCGAGCTTATTGCTAGCTTTTTCTGAGTGCAAAAATAGTGTTTTTTTTTGGATTATTCAAGTAAAAACAAGGATTTTTTTACTTTGAGTGAAGAAAATGTTACATGTCGTAAAGTATTTGTTACATCCTGCAAGCGATTAGAAAAGAAATCGTTACTTGTAATAAAGTACATATTATATAATAGCAGTATCTTTGCAACTGAAAAAAAAGTTTGTTTTTTTAATAGGTTAGGTTTAATAGTTAGGTTTATTAATAGTTAGGTTTACTAATAGTTAGGTTTACTAACGTTTAGATTTAATTTGGTTTATAACATTCAAGATATCATGTTGCTATAGGCTCATGATTAATTGGTTTTCTAAGAATGGTGCGTAGTGATTACGCGCCATTCTATTTTACAAAATATGATAGAATCTAAAAACAACAACTAGATATGAAAAAGAAAATAATACTTGGCTTGGCGATGACCATGGTGTCATTGCTTGGCAATGCGGCTGACAATCTTCCTGCCCTGCATGTAGAAGGAAAGAACCTTGTCGATGCCACAGGTAAGACGGTTGTCTTGCATGGCGTAATGGATACGCCAAACCGATACTTCAACGGTTGGAGATGGCAGCAGTGGAAGGCTGACTATTCTGAAGCCGACATCCAGCCTTGCTTGGAATATTTCTCTAAGCAGTTTGCTGCTATTACCGACAAGGAGCAGGGAGCTTACTGCACCGTGTTCCGTCTGCACATGGATCCTTGCTGGACCAACGATCCATCGAAGAAGGCAGAGAATGAGGCTGACATCTCGGCGTTCAGCATGGCGCGTTATCGCCTATATCTCCAGAAACTTTATATTCCATTGATAAAGGATGCCATCGCTCATGGGCTTTACGTCATCGTTCGTCCACCTGGCGTCTGCCCAGGCGACATCAGCGTTGACGACAAATATAATCGCTATCTGAAGGCTATATGGAAAGCTTTTGCTGCTGATGAGTATATCCAGCAGAACTCTGGATTGATCTCCATCGAACTTGCCAACGAGCCGGTGAGGGTTCATCTGAGTGATGGATCTAATTCGGATAAAGCATTGCATGATTACTTCCAGCCGGTGGTGGATGTGATTCGCGAGCAGGGGTTCAAGGGAATTATCTGGGTTCCGGGTGCAGGTTATCAGAGCCAATATCAGAACTACGCCAAGTATCCTATTACCGATAGCGAGGATAATTTCTCGTATGCCGTACATGTATATTCCGGCTGGTATGGCAACATGACCGACAAGAACTGCAATCACGATACCTTTATCCGCAACTTCAAGAGTCAGGTGCCGATGGTAGAGACGAAGCCTATCATGGTAACGGAGATAGACTGGAGTCCGGAAGATCCTGACAAGGCGAACGAAGGTCACTACAACGAATGGGGCCAGTGGACTCAGCCTAACCTGGGCAGCTGGGCAACGGCATCCACCTCGAAATGGGGATTGGCATGGAAGGCTGTTCACGACCATTTCGGCAATATCGGCATGACCCTTACCCATCCGCAGGAGTACTATGACATCGATGAGTATCTGAAGACCGGCAAGGTGATTCCGGGTTTCCAGAATGCCAAGAAGCACAATCTCTTTGAAGAGTGCTGCGGCTATGCCTGTATGAACTGGTACAAGGAATGGTACATGAAACAAACAGACACGGGAATTGAGCAAAAAGTGAACGATGCTGAGGTTGTCGCCACCTATTATTATAATATAGCTGGTGAAAAAGTGAATAAACCTCAAAAAGGTGTCTATGTAATAAAACAAGTGTTAAAAGCTGGTAAGATTCGTTCTTTTAAAGTTTGTTATTAACGGCAAAGTATCTGTTACAAGAGACAAAGTGCATCTGAAATGAAACAAGTATCTTTGCACCCGTGAATAGACAATCATATAAAATGTGAATGCATAAACTATAAAACATAAATCAAAAATGAATAGAACATGATTGAACAAGTGTTAACAATGAAACGGACAGCAGCCTTATGCTTGGTGGGAGCTTTCTGCAGCCTGAATGCTCAGGCACAGAATATCCAGGTCAAGGGTAATCTTGTTGACGGTACAGGTGAGCCTCTGATAGGTGCCACTGTAAAAGTGAAAGGTAATGCCAGCGTCGGTGCGGTCACCGACTTTGATGGTAACTTCAGTATCAGTGTTCCTTCAGAGAATTCTATCCTCGTATTTACATACGTAGGTATGAAGACCAAGGAAGTAAAGATTGGTACGAAGAGAGAGTTCAAACTTACTCTTGAAGACGACAACGCCATCGGCGAAGTTGTAGTTGTTGGTTATGGTCAGCAGAAGAAGGCTTCTGTCGTAGGTTCCATCACCCAGACTACTGGTGAGGTTTTGGAGCGTGCAGCTGGTGTTAGCGACGTTGGTTCAGCCTTGACAGGTAACCTCCCAGGAGTTGTTACAATCCAAGGCAATGGTATGCCTGGTGAGGAGGAACCTCAGATTATCATCCGTGGTTCTAGCTCATGGAACAATTCCGACCCTCTCGTTCTCGTTGATGGTATTGAACGTCCTCTGAGCAGCGTGGACATCTCTTCTGTGGAGAGCATCTCTGTACTGAAGGATGCTTCTGCTACTGCAGTCTATGGTGTGAAGGGAGCCAATGGTGTCATCTTGGTTACCACCAAGCGTGGTCAGGAAGGCAAGGCTAAGATTGACGTTGGTTTCAATGCTACGTTGAAAGCTCCTTCTAAGTTGCCTAATAAGTACGACTCTTATGATGCGTTGATGCTTCGCAACCAAGTGGTAGAGCGTGAACTGGGCATTTATCCTGAAGGTGTTTCATATCTTCGTCCTCAGTCTTTTATAGACAACTATCGAAACCAGACTACGGAGGAGCAGCGTGAACGTTATCCCAATGTGGATTGGCAGGATGCACTTTTCAAAAAGTCTGCTGTGTCCTATAATGCCAACGTGAACGTGAGTGGTGGTACAAAATTCGTTAAGTACTTCGCTTCTGCTGATTTCGTGCATGAGGGTGACCTCTTCCGTGAGTATGACAATGGTCGTAATTACAACTCTGGCTATGGATACAATCGTATCAATGTTCGTAGTAACTTGGACTTTGCCATCACAAGTAGCACTACTTTGAAGGTAAATGTGGCTGGTAGCAATGGCGTAAGAAAAGCTCCTTGGAGTAACATGAGCAATAGTGAGTGGCAGATTGGTCAGCAGTGGGCTGGTGCTTATAGCATCGCCCCAGATGTGTTCTTGCCACAATATTCTGACGGCACATGGGGATTCTATCCAGCTGCTTCCAATGTAAGTAACTCTGCACAGAATCTTGCTATTGGTGGTACAGCACAGGCTACAACCACTCGTATCAATACAGACTTTACCCTTGAGCAGAAATTGGATTTCATAACCAAAGGCTTAAATTTCCGTGGTACTATCTCTTGGGATAATGTTTTTGTTGAGACAGGACGAGGTATCAATGACTTGTATAATGATGCCCAGACTAAGTATATTGATCCTGAAACAGGTCAGGTTACTTATGGCAAAGAACTTGAGGGACAGAATAAGTTTGATTGGCAGCAAGGTGTGAACTGGACAACGGAAGGTGGTTCTGTAGATAATAACCAGACTGTTCGCAACCTCTACTATCAGTTGCAGCTCAACTGGGCTCGCAAGTTTGGACAGCATGATGTATCAGCCATGGGCTTGTTCTCACGTCAGGAGAATGCACGTGGTAGTGTGATGCCAACTTACCGTGAGGACTGGGCATTCCGTGCAACCTATAGCTATGCAGGTCGTTATAACATCGAGTATAATGGTGCCTATAACGGATCAGAAAAGTTCAGCAAGGACAATCGTTTTGCCTTCTTCAATTCAGGTGCTATCGGATGGACTATCACTGAGGAAAACTTCATGAAGTATCTTCGTGACAAGCACATCATCGATATGTTGAAGTTCCGTGCTTCCTATGGTGAGATTGGTGATGACAACATAGGTGACCCATTTGATTCTTCTCGCCGCTGGTTGTATATGAGTCAGTGGGCGTATGGCGGCAAGACTACTATGGATCTTGACCATACAGAGAGCATCTACACATGGTATCGACAGAACACTCTTGGAAATGATAATGTGAAATGGGAAACAGTTAAGAAAACCAACTTCGGTATTGATTATGGTTTCTTGGGAGGCTTGATTACTGGTTCTTTGGATTTCTTCTGTGATCGTCGTAATGACATCTTGATTTTCGGCTCCAACCGTTCTGTTCCTTCTTATTTCGGAACGACAGCACCTACTATTAATAAAGGTAAGGTTCGTACTAGTGGTTACGAGTGGGAATTGAAACTTAATAAGGTGTTTGCTAATGGCTTGCGACTCTGGGGTAATTTCAATATGACCCATGCCAAGAATAAGGTAATTTTGAAGGATGATGCCATCCTTACTCCAAATTATCAAAAGGAGGCAGGATTTGCCATGAATCAGTATCGCTCTTATATAGATAGGGGCTTTATCAATAATATTGATGATTTGATAGGTTCTCCGGCGCACGACTCCAATGACAATCACCGTTTGGTTGGTGACTATTACATTGTTGATTTCAATGGTGATGGTGTTGTTGATAGCAAGGACTCGGCTCCTGTAGGTTATAGCAGTAGTCCGCAGAACACCTATAATGCTACTATTGGTTTCGAATGGAAGGGGTTCTCTGCTTTCGCTCAGTTCTATGGAGTAACTAATGTGACCCGTGACGTAGGATTGGGAAGCTTTGGTAATAAGCTTGATAATGTTTATAATATTGGTACTTGGTGGAATAAGAATCAAAGCAATGCAGAATGTATCCTCCCTCGTTGGGGTGCCACTGCTTCAAGTTACACCGATGGTACACAGTATATGTATGATGGCTCTTACATTCGTTTGAAGAATGTCGAGATTGCTTATACCTGGACCAAGGGTTGGATTAAGGCATTAGGCGTAAACTACCTCAAGATTTACTTGAATGGTAATAACCTCTGGCTCTGGACTCGTATGCCTGATGACCGTGAGGCAAACCTCGGTGGTGGTGGCTGGTTGGGAGCATACCCTACGGTTCGCCGCTTCAACTTAGGTGTTAAATTCTCATTGTAATTATAAAAAAAATATTCAGATGAAAAATAAGATAAAGACATTATTGTTGACGGGATGCGTCTCGCTGGCCCTCGGTACTTCGCTGAGTTCTTGTCAAGACTACTTGGACAAGGAGCCAGACTCAACAGTTTCTGCAGACGATGCCTTTGCCAATTTCCGTAATTTCCAAGGTTTCGTTGAGGAAATATACAACTGTATCCCTGATAAAGAGAAATGTAACTGGTGTCCTTCATGGAACTGGGGTGATGATGAAATCTTCAATCCTGAGGCTGATAGTAGAATGACCCATCAGGTTGATTTAGGTAACTTCCGTGCATGGGAATCTACTGGTAACTGGCTAAAGCGTGATGGTGCTTCTACTTCCACAAATAAGTTCGACCACGGTATTTGGAACCATGCGTGGTATTGCATCAGAAAATGTAATCTCGGTTTACAGAATATCGACAAGTTTGTGACTGGAAGTGCTGAAGAGAAAAAACTGATAGAGGGTCAGCTCTATTTCTTCCGTGCATGGTGGCATGAGGAAATGATGGAGTATTTTGGTGGTATGCCTTATGTGGATACTTATCTCGATGCCAATGCCGAGCTGAATTTGCCACGCCTTTCTTATCAGGAATGCGCTGATAAAGCGGCAGCAGATTTCCGCAAGGCTGCCGATTTGTTGCCTATTAATTGGGATAAGACTTCTGCAGGTGCTGCCACACAAGGTAAGAATGATCTTCGCATCAATAAGATCATGGCTCTTGGTTATCTTGGTAAAACCTATCTTTGGGCTGCTAGTCCTTTGATGAAGAATGGTGCGCAGACTGGTGCCAGCAAGAATGGCAAGACTTATGATTATGATCAGGAATATGCTAAGAAGGCAGCTGAGGTTTTTGGTGAACTGCTCTCTCTTGTGGAAGCTGGTCAGACACAATATGCATTGGCAGAGTTTAAGTACTCAGACATCTACAATCATGAGAAATCTTCTGATGCCAATAGCTGTTTTTCTGATATATTCTATACCAAGAAGCAGAACTGGAAAATGCCAGGAACGGTTGAAGCTATCTTCCGTGGTCCATCTGCTGATTTCAATGGCTCTAACTGGAACACCTCTAAGGTCTTTGGCCCTAAGGTACAGAAAGTCGTTGCTCATGATAATGTCATTCACCAACCTACGGCCAACCTTGTAGAGGCTTATGGAATGGCTAACGGAGAACCAATCTATTTGGTTGAGAATGGTCAGTATGTACTCAATCCAAAGTCTGGTTTCGACCCTGCCCATCCTTTCAAAAATCGTGATCCCCGTTTCTACCACGATATCGTCTTTGATGGTTTTAAGTATTTGAACGGATCACCTGGTCAGTATGCAGATTTACAGTATTGCCAATTATATACGGGTGGTAATATGCGCCCAGTAGCAAATGCAAGCCGTACGGGTTATTTCATTCAGAAGTTGGTGCCTCATACTTGTAATGAAGTGGATAAAGATTACGACTGGGGTGCAGCTTTCCACTGCTATTTGCCATATATGCGTCTTGCAGACATATACTTGATGTATGCAGAGGCTTGTGCTGCATTCGGTGGTGCTACTGGCAAGTCTTCAAACTTTGGTAAGACCGCAGAAGATGCAATTAATACACTTCGCGACCGTTGTGGCGCTGGTCATGTTGCTCCAGAATTTGTTGCAGACAACCATAAGTTCATGGACGAGGTCCGTCGTGAGCGTGAGGTAGAACTTTCTTTCGAAGGATTCCGTTTTTGTGACTTGCAGCGTTGGTTGCTTCTGACAGAGGCACCATATAATCAAAAATTCTCACAGGAGTTTGATCGTGTGGAAAGTGCTGACTTCTTTAAGAATCATGATCCTAAGGACGCTCAGGTTGCCAATTATCGCAGAGAGTTGATATTGACTCGTAATTTCGGTACCAAGCACTATTGGTTCCCATTGCCAATCAAGGAGACTCAGCTCTATCCAGAGTTTAGACAAAATCCAGGCTGGTAAGGTTTAAAATTATAAATTAGTAATACTAAATGAATAATGATAGTATGAATTCAATATTCAAATCATATAATTATAAGCTTTTTGTAGCAAGTCTTGTGGCTTTGGCTCCTCTTGGTGCCAATGCCAAGACTGCACAGACAAGCGAATCCGACACAGCCAGTGCCGACAAGGAGATGGTTCAGGTGGCTTACCGAAAGGTAGCCAAGGATGACATCTTGGGCGGTGTGTCTGTAGTCGATGTAGAGAACTTGATGAAGAAGAACTACCATACTTATAGCCTCGACAATATGCAAGGTTATGTAGGTGGTTGGAATGGCAATTCTCTCTGGGGTATGGATGCCGACAACGCTGGTTATCTCGTCTTGGTAGATGGTGTGCCTCGTGAAGCTAACAACGTTCAACCAAGTGAGATTGCACAGATATCTTTCCTCAAGGGTGCGCAGGCTGTGGTGCTCTATGGTAGCAAGGCTGCCAAGGGTGCTGTAGTCATAACCACCAAGCGTGGTCATAATGACGGCTTGAAGGTCGAGGTGCAGGCTAATGCAGGTTTGAATGTAGCAAAGTCTTATCCTGAGTATCTTAGCAGTGCAGAGTATATGACTCTCTATAACGAGGCTCGTCGTAATGATGGTCTGTCTGAGCTTTATTCTACTGAGGACATCTATAATCATGGAGCAGGTTTGAACCCTTATCGTTATCCTAATCTCGATTTCTATTCTTCTGATTATCTCAGAAAGATGAACAGCCGTTATGAGGCTACTGCAGAAATCAGCGGTGGTGGTAAGCGAGCTCATTTCTATAGCAATATCAACTATTATCGCCAGGGCGATTATTTCAAGTTTGGTGAGGCTAAGAATAATAATACCCAGCGCTTCAGCGTTCGTGGTAATGTGGATATAGACATTACTGATGATATTAAGGCTTGGGTCAACTCCAGTGCAACCTTCTATGATTCTCATTCTGCAAAGGGTAATTACTGGGAAGCTGCTTCTACTTGGCGTCCTAATTTTCCACAGAATGCAGCTCCTCTTATCTCCACAGATATGATAGCCCCTAATGCTAAGGCTGCTTGGGACTTGATGAGCGTTGCGAAGTTGGTAGATGGCAAATACTTCCTTGCTGGTACTCAGGCAAACTCCTCTAATGTTTTTGCTGATATCTATTCTGCAGGAAGTAGTAAATTTACTAGTCGTCAATTCCAGTTTGATACGGGTGTCAATATCAACTTGCACAAGGTGTTGAAGGGCTTGTCTTTCGAGACTCATTTCGCAGTCGACTATGCTACCTCTTATAATACTTCTTTCGATAATAGCTATGCTGTTTATATCCCAACATGGGCTAACGTCGATGGCAAGGATATGATTGTCGCATTGAAGAAGGAAGGTGAGGATAAAAAGTCTGGCAACCAGAACATCAGTGGAAGTACAGATAACCAGACCATGTTTTTCTCTGGTCAGTTCAACTACAACAATACTTTCAACAAGGTTCACAATCTGTCGGCAATGTTGATAGCTTCTGGCTTCCAGCAGTCGAAGTCTGGACAGTATCATAAGAACTCTAGTGCCAATCTTGCATTCGATGCTTCTTACAATTATGCCCAGAAGTATTACGCAGATTTTGGATTAGCTGCTATCCACTCTGCCCAGTTGGCTCCAGGTCATCGTGAGGCTCTCTCACCATCACTTTCTTTGGGTTGGAGACTCAAGAATGAGTCTTTCTTGAAGAATTCCAAGGTGGTAGATGACATGATGATTAGTGTGTCAGGTAGTATTATCAATGAGGATATTGATATAGCAAGTGGTGACAATCGCTACTATCTCTATCAGAGTATTTGGACTTCTGATTACGGCTATGGATGGTATGATGGATCTAGCGATAAATACACCTATTCAAAAAGAGGTGAGAACAAAGACCTTGATTTTATCAAGCGCAAAGAGTTGTCTCTGAATTTCAAGACATCCTTGTGGCAGAAATTGGTGACATTGGATGCAAGTTTCTTCATCAATTCGATGGAGGGTTATATCATCTCTTCGCCAACATTCTATCCTTCTCATTTGAATACTGGTTATCCAGCGGCTTCGTTTATGCCTGTACTTAATTACAACAATAATCGAAGAGTTGGATTTGATTTCGCAGCCAACTTCAATAAGAAGGTAGGTGATGTGGATCTCTCACTTGGTGTGACAGGTACTTACTATACAACCAAGGCTACCAAACGTGATGAGAACAACGTAGAGCAGTATCAGAACAGACAAGGAAAGGCACTTGATGGCATTTGGGGCTACAAGAGCGCAGGTCTCTTCCAAAGCGAGGAGGAAATCAAAAATTCTCCAGACCAAAGCTATTTTGGTGGAACAGTTAAACCTGGTGACATCAAGTATGTGGATGTAAATGGTGATAATAAAATTGACCAATACGACCAAGTCTTCTTGGGTAAAGGTGGTTGGTACGGAGCACCATTCACGCTTGGTGTCAATCTTACAGCTAAGTGGAAGAACTTTACCTTCTTCGCTCTTGGTACCGGTAACTTCGGTGCTTGGGGAGTCAAGAATAATTCTTATTGGTGGGTAAAGGGCGATAGCAAATATTCTGCTGTAGTTCGTAACCGATGGACTGAGGAAACCAAAGAGACTGCAACCTATCCTCGTTTGACATCTCTTGATGGTAACAACAACTTCCAGACATCAGACTTCTGGATGTACAAGACGGATGCTTTCCGCTTGGCTAAGGTCCAGGTAACTTACGACTTGCCTAGTACTTTGTTCCAAAAGACATGGCTTAAGGGGTTGTCTGCATACGTAAGCGGAGCTAACTTGCTTACCATTTCAGGAGAGCGCGAAGTCTTAGAGATGAACGTTGGGTCTGCGCCTCAGACACGCTATTATAATATAGGTGTGAAGGCAACATTCTAATCATTTTAAAATGTAGAAAGAAATGAAAGTAAAAAATATATTTATATTAGCAGCAATGTCGCTTACTTTGGCTTCTTGCTCAGATCTCTTCGAGCCTGCAGATGAAAACAACCGTGGCTTGGATGAGATTTACAATGAGCCAACATACGCTCAGGGACTATTGGGATATGGTTATGCGATGCTTCCTTACAATACCAAGAGTGTTACTGATGTTGCTACAGATGACGCTGTAAGCAATGACTTGACAAATGGCTATCTCAAGATGGCTACAGGTTCTTGGACTGCTAATAGCGATCCTATGTCTAGATGGACAAATGGTCGTGCTAGTATCCAATATCTCAATATCTTCCTTCAGGAGGTAGATAAGGTAAACTGGGCAAAGGACGAGAATGCCCGTAAGATGTATTGTGATAGCCGTAAAGGTGAAGCTTATGCTTTGAGAGCTCTCAACTTGTATTATCTTTTGATGAATCATGGTGGATGGACAGCCGATGGCAAACTGCTTGGCGTTCCTAATTTGACAGAACCAGAGACTTCTACTGATGATTTCAACAAGCCACGTAATACATTCCAAGAGTGCTTGGATCAAATCTATAGCGATTTGGACGAGGCTGCCAAGCTTCTCCCTCTTGATTACAATGATTTGACTAATGATAACGATGTTCCTGCCAAGTATAAGGAAATCGGAGTAAAGACCGCAGGTGACTACAACCGTGTGTTTGGTACCATTATGCGTGGTCGTATCAGCGGTCGTATCGCTGAGGCTATTCGCTCACAGGTATCTTTGCTTGCAGCTAGTCCTGCTTTCTCTGAAGGTACAAACGTGGATTATGCTAAGGCTGCAGACGATGCAGCTACCGTTCTTGACCGTATCAATGGTGTGAATGGTTTGTCTGCTACAGGTAATAATTGGTTTATGCAAACCAGGGAAATCGATGCGCTTGGCTCAGGTGCTTGTCCTGCTGAAATTCTTTGGCGTGGCAGTCGTACCAATGGTGCTGATGACTGGGATCTTGGTCTGAACCAAGAGTCTGATAATTTCCCTCCGTCTCTTTATGGTAAGGGTAGAATCAACCCAACTCAGAATCTGGTCGATGCATTCCCTGCTGCAAATGGTTATCCTATCACCGATACTCGTTCTGGGTATGATAAGTCGAATCCTTACAGCAATCGAGATCCTCGTCTTGACCTTTATATCATTCATGATGGTAGTACTTATAAGGGAAAGACCATTCATACAGACATTACGACGGCTAATAACAATGATGGTTTGAATAAGATTTCCAATTCTACTCGTACAGGCTATTACATGAAAAAGCTGTTGCGTGAGGATTGTAATCCTGACCCTAATTCAAAGAATGCTCAGTATCATTATCCTGTGTATATTCGCTATACTGAGATATTCCTCGATTACGCTGAGGCTGCCAACGAGGCTTGGGGACCAAAGGGTAAGGGATCTCACAACTACTCAGCTTACGATGTAATCAAGGCAATCCGTCAGCGTGCCGGAGTTGGCGAGTTTGACGAGGATCCATACTTGGATGAGTGCGCTGGTAGCAAAGAGAAAATGCGTGAGTTGATTCGCAACGAGCGTCGTTTGGAACTTTGTTTTGAAAATAAGCGCTTTAGTGACCTTCGCCGTTGGAAAGCTCCTCTAAATGAGGCTGTGCGTGGTGTTGAAATCACTTCAGAGGCTGGTGTCCCATCATACAAAGACATGAAGGTTGAGGATCGCAGCTATAAAGATTACATGTATTACGGTCCTATACCACAGAGCGAAATGTTGAAGTGGAGCAACTTGCAGCAGAATAAGGGCTGGGAAGTAAAATAATAACGACTAATATTTAAAATGATGAAAACAATGAAGATAAGCAAATATTTGTCCATGGCTGCATTGGGAATCTTGGCTTTAGGCTTTAACTCTTGTGAGAATGGCGACCAGGAATTTCCTGATTATGAGGGCGGTACTACTGTATATTATCCTTATCAGTATATCGAGCGTTCTGTAGTTTTAGGCAATGATGAGAATCGCGATAATACGGATGATAACAATCATGTATTGTATATCGTATCTACAATGGGTGGAGCATATAATGGAAAAAATATCACATTGAATGTAGATGTTGATAATTCATTGTGTGACAATCTGTATTTTGAGGATGGAGTCACTCCTGTAAAGCCAATGCCTAGCAATTATTATACAATTCCTACCAAGACGGTTGCGTATAATGGGAAATTGCAGGGACGTCTTCAGGTTAAGTTGGAGGATGCTTTTTTTGCTGACCCAGATTGTGCAAAGAATACATATGTAATCCCAGTTCGCATCAAGGAAATGGTGGGAGCCGATTCTATTCTTTCGGGTTCTCCTGCCGTTGCAGGTACAACTCCTGTTCGTACTGATGCTTCAGCTTGGTCTGTTGTTCCTAAGGATTATATCCTTTATTGCGTTAGGTTTATGAATCCATGGGATGGCTATTATTTCCGTAGAGGAACTGACAAGATTACAGAGAATGGACAAACTCATGAGGTAAAGCGTGAAGGTGCAACTCTTGAAAAGGATGAAGTGAGTCACATTACAACCAAGAGTTTGAAGGAATGTAATTTCGAAGTCTCTGTAAATAAAGCTGACGGCTCTAAGGTCACTTGCAACTTGAAACTTACGTTCGATGATAATGGTAATTGTACCGTTACTTCTGATACAGAGGGCATGACTGCTTCTGGTTCTGGAAAGTTTGTAGAAAAGGGAGCTAAGTTGGCTTGGGGTAACAAGGATCGTGACATCCTGACTCTCAATTACAGGGTTGATTTCGGTTCTGGCATTGTTTTGGAAACATCCGATCAGTTCGTTGCCGAGACTCGTGGTAACACCAATGGTGTTGTTCAATTCAGTCCTCAGTATATCAAGAAGTAATATTCTTGATAGATAAGTATCATTCTAATAATTCGATTATTATGAAATTGAAAAATATTAATTTAGGTTTAGGCTTGATGGCTCTCTTGGCTTTGTCTTCTTGTGCTGATGACAAGTTCTCGGAGTACAGAACTGATATGACCAAGAATTTGAAGGATTATCAGTATCTGAACAACTACGAGCCTTTGAAGAAATACGTGGAAGATATGAAAGCTGCCGGCAAGTGCAATCCCGACTTTAAGTTGGGCATTGCGCTCGAAGCAGCCGAATTCAACAAGCAGGCACTTGTATATTGCCTTGCTGGTAGCAATTTCAATGAAATGACTGCTGGTAATGCCATGAAAATGGCTTCTTGTGTGAAAGATGATGGCAGCATGGATTTTTCGTTAGTCAAGGAGTTCGTCAAGAATGCGAAAGATGCAGATATGACGATTTATGGTCATACGCTGGCTTGGCATTCTCAGGCAGCCAATAAGTACCTCAAAAATCTTATCAAGGATAAGGAGTTGCCACCTGATCCAAATGGTGGAAACAAGTACCTGGAGATTGCTTGTGGCGAAGCTGGTGCCAATAAATGGGATAAACAGATTAGTTATGTGTTGCCTAAGGCATTGGTTAAGGGACAAAGTTACGTGATGACCGTTAAGGTAAAGGCTTCGGATGGTGGAACTTTTGCTGCTTGGCCTATTTGGGAAGCAAGTGATAATAAAAACCAATGGGGTGGTAGTAATGATGTTCAGTATTTGGCTGATTATGACATCACTAACGATTATTCTACTTTGACTTGGGAGTTTACTGCCAATTTCCCTATTGATAAGCTTCAGTTTGTGTTCGGTAACGTAGGAGGAACCATTTCTTGCGATGACTTTAAGTTGACGAAAGCTGGTTCTGATGAGAATCTTATTGAAAATGGAGACTTTGCAAAAGAGTCGGCTCATGGTTGGAACCAGACTGGCTGTAGTAACATCAAGGTGGCTTCTGCAGCCGCATCTGTCGAGGTAGAACAACTAGTTAATGAGCAAACCTATAATGATGGACCTTTCCCATTCTATGCTATGGGATGCGAACCACCTGTTGTGAATGGTGCTATCCATTTTGTTCCAACAGGAGCTTGGTCTCAGTTCTTTGTTATGCCAGGTAGCAACAATACGCTTTCTGAGGGTAATTATGTGGTTTATCTTGACTTGTCTGCTTCAAAGGATGCTAGTGGAGTAGAATTGACTATGCAGAATGGTTGGGGTGCCAGTGATCAGGCTATTACTGTAAAAGTACCTGTTTCTGCTGGTCGTCATAACGTAAAACTTCAGATGCCTAATATTGCTGGAGGTAATTATGATATTATCTTGAAACCACAGACAGCAGATGCTACTTTGGATGTACATTCTGTTAAGGTTTGTCAGGTCAAGAATCTCAACTCCATTCCTCTCACCGATGAAGAGAAGAAAAATGCTCTTACCACTGCCATGGGAACTTGGATTGATGGTATGATGGAGGCTACTGATGGTTATGTTACATCTTGGGATGTTGTGAACGAGGCCCTTTCTGGTGCCGATAATGATGGTGATGGCAAGTACGACTTGCAGTCTGCTAAACGAGGCAACGTTTCAGCTGACGATGCAAAGAACAATTTCTACTGGCAGGATTATCTTGGCGACCTCGACTATGTTCGCTTAGCCGTGGCTGATGCTCGCAAGAGTTTCGCCGACCATAATGGTGACCCTGAGAAATTGAAACTCTTCATCAATGATTATAACCTGGAGAGTGATTGGGACGACAATGGCAAGTTGAGGAGTTTGATTCAGTGGATCAAGGATTGGGAGGCTGATGGTGTTACCAAGATTGATGGTATCGCATCTCAGATGCATATCTCTTGCTATGCTGATCCTAAGACTCAGGAAAATAAGAAAAATCATATCGTCAAGATGTTGGAGTTGATGAAGGAAAGTGGCAAGCTTTGCAAGATTTCTGAACTTGATATGGGTTATGTCGATGCCGCTGGCAATTCTGTAACTTATGATCAGATGACCGAGGAACAACACAAGGAAATGCGTGACCTCTACACCTTCGTTCTCCAGAAGTACTTCGAGATTATTCCTGCTGCTCAGCAGTATGGCATCACTCAGTGGTGTGCTACAGATTCTCCTAAAGATTCAGGTTGGCGTCCAGGTTGCCCTACAGGTCTTTGGGATAGCAACTATCTCCGCAAGCACACATACGCAGGCTTCGCTGTAGGTCTCGGTGCTCCAGAGTACTGGAATGACGCCAAGTAATTACTCTAAAAGACATTAGTTTTAGGTTTTATCATACAAAGATTAACCCAAAAAAGATGTTAGTCGTTAAGGTTGGCTGTGTTGTGATGACACGGTCAACCTTTTTTATATAGTATAAAATGTTGCTTTATTAGGAAATAGATTATTTTATATCCCTTTTCCCTTTTTTCATAAACTATTTGTAACACCACATAAAGTTATAACTGACTTTTTATACTATCTTTGCCAACAGATTAGAGAAACAACTCAATCTTATAACTGAATTTATTAACTTAATAACAAATTGTGCTTATGAAAAAAGTTATTTACTTTGCTGGCAGCATATCGCCATTGTGGATGATATCGCCAAGACTATCATGACTAACATAACATTCATAGGTATTATGGGTGCTATTCTTTCTAGTGACAAATACTCACATAAATATAAATTTAGTGTAAAACATAAGTTCTATATTAATGTAGGACGATAACAGTTTACGTATGAAAAAGAAAAATATCCAGACCTCCATTTTATCAATTGTCATTGCTGCATGTATGATATCTCATCAGCAAAATGCGCAGGCCGGAGAAAATCAGTCCCTGCAAAATGATTCCGTACCTTATGTAACCATGCCGGACGTATCCCCAAAACTCACCACAGGAGATGGAAATCCCCTGCTGGATTTTATGTTTACAGCGGATC
>OBLI01002280.1_pt1 | contig 16595 bp, 14 predicted proteins | sample 1519701 | NCBI WGS metagenome assembly OBLI01 (sample SAMEA3663005, study PRJEB22513) | pig gut metagenome | biome: pig gut; feature: pig-associated habitat; material: faeces | place: France | collected 2012 | reverse complement strand
TAATACATCCATTAAAGAATAAGCTGATGACACTTTCAAACATTTATATTGAGTTATTGCAAGCTTACCTTTATCACTAACATATACCCTTAACGTCTTATCTTCACTTAAATACTGTTTAACTTCACCTTCCCCATTTAACTTACCACAAACAACCGCATAATATTTTCTTACAACCTTATCCCAGTTATCCTGCATAATATTTTTAACACGCTCACTTTTAGCAAATAACACTAGTCCACTAGTATCTTTATCAAGCCTATGAACTACAAAAACTTTTTGATTTTTCTTATGCAAATAATCATAAACCTCACTATACAAAGTATTATAACTTTTACCATCACTTACTGTAAGAACCTTATCATCTTTTCTAACTACCAATAAATCTTTATCTTCATAAAGTATTTTCAATTTCTTCATAATCATCACGCTCATATTATAACATAATGTAATTTAAAAGCCATAAAAAAAGTGTACTTGTTCAAATTAATGATTATAGTACACTGCTACTTATTCCATTGAAAATTTTTGCCGTTTCCGTCACTTTTTTTCAATGAAAATAATCTTACTTAAAAAGGATTACCAAAGTAACCCTTAAAATAAACTTAACTGACTAGATTCTGGCATATTATCTAAAACATGCATAGAACGCAGTTTTTCAACTAAAGTTTGACTGACTTTACCACGCAACTGGAAGTCTTCAACACTTATAAACTTGCCATTTTCTCTTTCCTTAACAATTTGCTTAGCAACTGTTTCACCTAGCCCATCAACTGATGAAAATGGTGGTCTAATACTTGTTTCATCATAAACTCCCCATACACTTGCATCACTATCATATAAATCAATTGGTAAAAATTTAATACCTCTAGCACACGCCTCTAAACAAACCTTTAAACTTTCAAGTAAACCAAGTTCTTTATTAGTCGCTTCAAAACCCTTAGCTTGAATTTCCGTAATTCTTTTCTTTATTCCTTCATACCCAAGCATCATTGTTTCAACATCAAAATCGGTTGCTTTACTAGTAAGCCATGACGCATAAAAATATACTGGCATATGAACCTTAAACCAAGCTATTCTAAACGCTGAAATAACATATGCTGCTGCATGCGCTTTCGGGAACATATACTTAATCTTATGACAGCTTTCAATGTACCAATCTGGAATATGATTATCAATCATTGTTTGTTTATGTTTTTCCCAAGTTTCCTTTTCCTTAGGTTTACTAGCTTTACCCTTACGAACAAACTCCATTATTTTAAATGCTTTAATAGGTTCAACTCCCTGTTGCATCAAATAAACCATAATATCATCACGGCATCCAATAGTTTCTTTAAATGGAACTTTAATATTGCCATTCTCATCTGGCGTACACAAATCTCTAGCATTACCTAGCCATACATCAGTACCATGTGAAAGTCCTGCGATTTTAATAAGTTCGGCAAATGTCGTTGGTTTAATTTCATCAACCATACCAATGGTAAAATTAGTACCAAACTCCGGAATACCTAAAGTACCAGTAGGGCACATAATTTGTTCGTTTGTTACGCCTAGCGCTTTAGTACTTGAGAAAATACTCATCGTCTCTTTATCATCAAGTGGTACTTTACTTACATCCATCTTAGTTAAATCTTGAATCATTCTTAGCTGAGTTGGATCTGAATGGCCTAAAATATCTAACTTAAGTAAACATTCTTCAATTGAGTGGTAACCAAAGTGAGTTGTTCTCCAAGCACTTGTCACATCGTCTGCTGGATACTGGAATGGTGTAAAATCATAAACTTCCTTATAATCAGGAACAACAACGATACCACCTGGGTGCTGACCTGTAGTTCTTTTAACACCAGTACAACCAATAGCTAATCTTTCTATTTCAACATTTCTTAAGATAATACCTTTGTCTTCAGCGTAACCTCTTACAAAACCAAATGCTGTTTTTTCTGCAACTGTACCAATCGTACCAGCACGATAAACATTATCAACACCAAATAATACCTTAGTATATTCATGAGCACTTGCTTGATTTAAATCAGAAAAGTTCAAATCAATATCCGGTACCTTATCTGCATTAAAACCTAAGAATGTTGCAAATGGCATATCATGACCATCTTTATATAATTTCTCACCACATTCACAAACTCGATCAGGTAAATCAATTCCACATGAGTAATTTAAACTCAAATCATTTCCTTCTTCATCTTGGAAATAACTTCTTTTACACTTTAAACATCTATAATGCGCTGCTAGTGGATTAACTTCAGTAATACCCATCATCGTAGCTACAAATGATGAACCTACTGAACCTCTTGATCCAACTAAGAACCCTTCATCATTAGAGTGTTTAACAAGTCTTTGAGCAATTAAATATATTGGATCGAATCCACCACCAATGATACCGCCTAAACTCTTCTTAACTTTTTTATCTAGTGCAGAATCACTCATTTCACCATCTTCTTCACTCCAGTGCTCTTTAACATAATCACGAACCATTTCTTTAACATAATCTACACCAGTATAAATACTTTTGTGTACCTCATCAAAAACAGTTCTTTCAAAAGATGGATCGTCGGAACTCATTGTTGCACTAACTTTTTCTTTACAAATCTTATATACTATATCACCATATAATTCTTTACCAATTCTCTCTTCAATAATAATCGGAAGTTCCTGGCCATACCAACTAGTTGCTCTATCATAAACTAAATCAGTAACAACTCTTGGACAATCCAAATAAGTCTTACCATCATCAGCCTTAACTCTTGGAGAAAAAGGCGTTCCACCAGTATCTGGAATAACTTCAAACTCACTAACCATATCAGCAATCTTATTAGTATTCTCAATAACAATTCTCTTAGCAACATCTTCACCTAAGAAACTAAAATCATCAAGCATCTCTTTAGTAGTTCTAAAATGCATAGAAGGTATCTCAGTAATACTACTCTTAGCAAGCGGATGTCTTCCGCCGCCAGGAACCTTTTGATTAATAATTATCTCACGATAAATCTTATCTTCCCTAAAGAAATGATGAACATCACCAGTCGCTACCATTATCTTACCCGTAGTCTCTACTGCATCAACTATTTTTTTTATGTGATTAATAAGTTCAGCACTATTTCCAAAATCACCAGTTTGCAGCAAATGTCCATAAACCTCAGGTGGTTGAACCTCTACATAATCATAAAAACGAATAATATTAGATAGTTCTTCTCCATCTTTACTTTTAGCCTCCATAAAGACTTCACTCTCAGAGCATCCACTACCAATTAATATACCTTCTCTTAATTCATTTAACTTACTTCTAGGAATTCTAGGTGTCTTATATAAATAAGTAGTATTTGCTAAACTGACTATTTTAAATAAATTCTTAAGACCTTCTTTAGTTTTAACAATTGCATTAAAATGATAAGTACGCCCAAACTTATAAATTTCATCCTTACTAATTAACCTATCTAAATCACTTATTACTTTATAATTTTGACTAGCAAGTCTCTTAAGCATTTTATAAAATACAAGTGCCGTTCCTTCAGCATCATAATCCGCCCTATGGTGTGCATCCTCATCAAACGCTACATCATACCTTTTAACAAGTGCTGACAAACTATGACGAGAGTGTTCCTGATCTATTGCTCTAGATAACTCTAACGTATCAACCACAGTATTCTTAAACTCACCTAAATTATACTTTTTCATGGACATCTCAATAAAAGAAATATCAAACTTAGCATTATGAGCAACCATTGGAGCATCTCCAGTCCACTCTAAGAAACGTTTAGTAACATTCTCCTCTGTATCCTTACCCTTTAACATATCATCAGTAATATGCGTTACCTCAGTAATCTTAGAAGGCAGTGGCCTACCCGGATTAATAAGTTCATCAAACCTATCAGTTATCTCTCCATTACAAATCTTAACCGCACCAATTTCAATCATCTGATCCCCACCACCAGCATTAAAACCAGTCGTTTCTGTATCAAATACTACATACTCACTTTCTAAAAGTGGCAAATCACTAGGCCTTACAACAATATTAACTGTATCATCAACAAGAGTTAGTTCAGTCCCAAACAAGCCCTTAAATCTCTTACTCTCATCTTCCACTCCCTTATTATGATTCTTAATAATCTCATAACATATAGGAAATGCTTGGCACCCATTATGATCAGTAATAGCAACAGCCTTATATCCAGCATTAATCGCATTAGTAATAAGCTCACAAGAATGCTTATCTAAATCGAATTTCGTAACCGCATCCATCTGACTCATCATTGTATGAGCATGAAGTTCTACTCTCTTCTCTTCAGCATCATCCTTAAACTTAACAGTCTTATCAGGTATTTCATTAACATCACGTATATTAAAAACCAAATCCTTAGCAAACGTATCATTTTTAATATACCCCCTAAACTTATACCATTTACCTTCCTTTAATCCACTCTTATACTTATTAAACTCTTCTTCATCTCTAGAAAATATCTTAGCAAGAATACTATCAGTCTTATCACTAATCTTTAAAGTTAAAATTCTAAAATTACTTTTATTAGAAACAACTCTTCAACCCCAAAAATATACGCCTCACAAGTAACATTATTTTCTTCTCCTAAAATATCCTTAATTTCAGTAATAGTTTTACTCTTAATCTCTTCTCCAACAATAACTTTATACTGAGGCTCTTCCTTAATCTTAGGTTCTTCTCTTTTTTGAATCTCTTTCTTAACACTATTACTAGCTTCATCACTAACAATAGAAGTTATCTCATAATCCTTAAATCCCGCATTACCTAAAAGCTTTAAAAGTTTAGCACTATGACTACTAAGCAAATCACATTCCATTCTACTAGATAAAGACATATTAATAACTCCATCACTAATATTAACTACACCATCAACTAAACTCATTAATGAAGGATTATCTGTACACAAACTATTTAAATAAAACAAAAAACACTCTTTAACATCATCATCACTATAACTATCATAAGAAGCGATAATAGTAATAGTACTAACATCATCGATCCCCTTAGAAGAAAGCAAAGATAACTCATTAAAAGCATTTATATCTATAACATTCGGAGCATGAATATATACTTCCCAAGAATCATTTTTATTATTAACAACAACCTTAACAACCTTAGCATCCTTAAATGCTTCCCTATTATTAAAATCTATCTTATTAAAAAATCTTTCTAACGCATTATCCATAAACTCCTCCTGCTACTCACAAATATAATTATACATTATTTATCTAAATAAAAAAACACTTTAAGATTCATTTTCAAAAGAAAACTAGAGTGTGCTCTCTAGTTCTTTTTAAAGTGCTAATAATAAGAATAATAGCTAATTTTTCATTCATAAATTTTATATTAAGAAATACTTAACATCCTATCCCTTTTAAAGGTTTAACATAAACAATACCACTATCATTATTAACCTTAGTATGATTAAAAGTATGAACAACTAATAAAAGTAATATCACAACCAATATCATCATCGCCAATATTATATAAACAATCTTCTTAAACCTATTCATACCCTCACTTAACTTTCATAAACGCCTGCATCACACCAGTTAAATACTTATATACCTTTGGATCTATCCCCTTCATATTCTTTAATACTTCCCATAACTCACCAATACTTAAATGAAGATCAGAATCATAATCAACTCCCATCCCCTTACATAACTCCTCAAGAGTTTCCCCTAACTCTTTTTTATCTACCATATCTAAATTAGACGTCGTCATCTCATGAATCTGCTTACTAACCTTAGATAAAGTCCCTTTAACAAAAAACTCTCCAAACAAACACCAACCTATCGGATAATGCTCACTAAAAGCTAAATCCTTACTCTTAACAGACCTATAATTATCATTATACAAACACATACCCACAACAGACCCAGTCGGTACCACATTAATAAGCCTATCCCTTATCAAACCATACTTACCTTCATACTCCATCTTCAAAAAACCAGGACCATCAAAATTATAAATAAGCCTAATCTTATCTCTTAAAACATCACTAAGCTCCATACCAGCACACATTGCAAGATTACCACCCTTACTATGCCCAGCTAAATAAACATTATTATCACTAACTAAAATATTCTCCTCAGCATACCTTATCCCCATACTTTGAGTATAAGTTGGATACTGATAATTAAGTCTTATATTCTCCACCCAACTAATTAATGAACTATCACTACCCTTATAAACAATAAGCAAATTATCATTGAACCTAACACTCATCGCTCCAAACTGAGTATTCTTATTTCTAACATTTTCAAAATTACTAATAATAATATTTTCATACCTCTTACTACTTTTAATCTTATTTAAAAGAGAAAACGAACTAGGTTTCATAACCCCACCTAAATCATCATTATAAAACGTATACGCATAAGAAATAAAATCATTATAACTCTTATCCCCTCTAAAAGACTTTATCGGTAAATAAACTAAACAAGAAAAAAGCATCACATCTATCTGATTAAACTTAACCTCATTAAAAGAACAATTCTTATAATAATCTAAATAATCATAAATTGTAAACATACTACACCTCTAATTAATTTTATCACAAATATATAATTAATTACACCTAGAAAAAAAGCCCTTATAACTTATCATACTTCTTTTAAACATTTCTATATCATATTTAACCAAACTACTTAAATGCTTACTAACCCTTCTATAAGTTGCATTATTAACCCTTATAACTATCTTATTAGATAGTTTATAAGTATAACCTAAAAAACTAAAACCTCTACTTAACTCATGAATCCCACTCTTACTATTTAAAGCAAGACCATACTCGTTCATCTTTCTACTAACCATATTATAAACAAACTTTAAATACTCAAAATCACTATCTAAAATAACCAAATCATCCATATATCTAATATAATACTTAACGCCCAACTCTTCTTTAATATAATGATCTACCTCACTTAAATAATAAACTGCAAGTATTTGACTAGTCATATTACCAATACCGAGCCCCTTACCCTTATTATATAAAGGAATACTTAATAACTCCTTTATCTTCTTATCCTTTTCTTTATCAATAATATTAAGTAACTTAACCCTCTCTATTTCCTTATACCTAACCCTATCTATATCTTCATTAACATAATCTTCATCAGTACTATCAATTACCTTAAAAACAATATCTAATGCATCTTTATCCTTAATATCTTGCTTAAGCATTCTCTTTAAAATATCATGATCAATATTATAAAAATACTTCTTAACATCCATCTTTAAACAGTACACTCTCCTATGCTTAAGTAAGATATTATTCAAATATTTCATTAACAAATCATTAGCAAGACCACTACCCTTACCAACTCTAGTCGCAACATTACTATATATTAACTTCTTATCCAAAGCCCTAATTAATATAGTACTACTAATTAAATGATTAACCACCTTATCCCTAATATTCTCACTCATAATAAGCCTATACTTAGGCTCATTAATAATAAAAATGTTATACCAACCAAGCTCATACCTCTTATAATGCAAATCAAACAAAATATTATACAAATTAATATTTCTGTGCAAATCAAACCTCAAAATAATTCTTTTGTTTCTACATTTACTTCTAACAACCCTATAAGCCTCATTAATATTATCAATACTTAATAAATTACTATATAAATAACCGACCCTTTTTATTTACTCCACCCTCTAACCATAGTATCTATATTAGATAATAACCTAACAATACTACTATACCTTCTACTAACCAAAATCCCTAAATCATACATATAACCAACAGTAAAATCTATAAAACTAATATTACACATAGCCTCAACCTGATACTTTCTCTTAACACTCCCATCAGTGTTATTAGCACGTACAATATTCATATATAAACTCTTACACTCATCAAACAACAATACCTTCAAATGCTTCTTATTCTTAGGAAAATTCTCACAAACATACCCATCAACATAAACCAATAACTTCTTAACCTCAGACAATATCCTAAACTCATCCTTAATACAACTATAACTGTTTTTCATCTAACATTTCCTTTAACTCCGCCAAAATATTTACTGCATCTTCTGGTGTAGTATTACTTAAATCAATACCCCTAATAATATCAACCACTATTTTCTCAGGCCCACTATCATCACTTATCAACTCAATATTTTCCTCTTTAAATAAATATAAATACTTTTCAAGCGCACTTACTGGAAAACCACATTTAACACTATCTCCAAAACCAGTTAACTTAAACCCGCACTTATTATTAAAATACTCAGCATCCTCAGCTAAAAAATAATAAAATATTCCTCCCTTAAATAAATAATACTTATCAGGATTATTAGCCTTAAATCTCTTATAAATATCCAATTGCTTACCCATCTATACTCCTACTTATCCGTAAACAACAATTATAAAAAGCACGCATTTGCGTGCTTCAGAGTGTAGACAAACCCCTAGATTTTTCTAGAGGTTTTCTTAGGAATAAATTTTTCTGTTCAAATTTATGATTTTTTTTAATATTTTTATGAAATTATATAGAATTGATGATAATGCAAGAGGTTTCTTACCTACATTATCATTTTTTATTGCTATATTTTTCATATTTTGGGCAGCACAAATAAGCCATGTATAATGTTGATTTTTTTTAACACCTTTATACATAGCGTATCTATATCCATGATTTTGTTTTGAATCTGCAAAACTTCTTTCTACATGTTCTTTTCTTTTTTGATAAAGTTCTTTTCCTTCTTTTGAAAGTCTATTTTCTCTAAGAATTTCATTCCATTCTTCATGAATATGTCTTCTTACTACTTTTGTTTTATCTGTATTTTCATATTTCTTATACCCATTTTTATCTATTAATCCTTTATATTCTAAAACTTCGCCAGTTTCTTTTTCATAATATATATCTAATTCTTTAACATACTCATATTTATTTTTTTCTTTTCTAGATTCTGGTGTTCCATATCTTCTATATCCAAATACTCCAAATATATTATTTTCTATAAAATATTTTTTTATATCTAAAGTTAAATACCCTGAATCAACACCATACTTCTTTATATTAAATCCAAATTTATGTTTTATATACTCAGCTCTATCTATAAATGGCACTGAATCATGAACATTTCCTTTAGTAATATATGCATCAACTATTATATTACATTTATCATCTACTGTTCTATGATCTAAATACATAAATCCTTTTTCTTTATTATCTCTATGATAATATCCACTTTCTTTATCAGTTGTACTTACTTTGATATGTTTTTCTTCTACCTCATCTTTATATTCAAATGGTTTTCTTCCTTGTTTGATTCTTTCTTCATTTATTTCTTCTTCTAACCATTTACGTCTTTCTTTTATACTACTTACTATTTCATCTTCATATTTATTTTTATTAGCATTTGCCTTTTTATGTGTTGAATCTGTATAGAATGTAGTTCCATCTACTAAATTATATTTTATTGCTTGATTTACTATTTCTACAAATATTTCTTCAAATATATCTGAATCTTTAAATCTTCTTTCATAATTCTTACTAAATGTAGAAAAGTGTGGTGTATCTACTCCAAATGGTATTCCTAAGAACCATCTATATTCTGCATCTACTTTTATTTTTTTACATGTTTGTCTCATTGATTTTAATCCATCTAATGCTTGTATAAAAACTATTTTAAACAAAACTACTGGATCAATACTAGGTCTACCATTATTATCACAATATAAGTCTTTTACTTTATCATAAATAAAAGTGAAATCTATATATTTATCTATCTTACGAAACAAACTGTCTTCAGGAACAATTTCTTCCATAGTAGTCATTAAGATTTCACTTTGTATATTTTTATTTATGGTTATCATTTTATCACTTACTTTCTTATTTTAACCATCTTTATTATATCATTTTTTACATAAAAAAACGAGATAGTAAGTGACTTTATTCGGTTAAAATAAGAACTTTTATCTCGCAATTTAATTATATAACATATTTTAGAAAAAGAAAAGAGTATTAAACTTTGTCAACACTCTGTAAAAACGTTCTAAATTGAACGTTTTTTTATTTATTCTAAGATATCTTAACCATTTTAAATGTTCCATTAGAAGTTTGAACGCCATCAGTTCCGGTACAATTTGTACCATTACAGAAACTATATGTAGTATAATAACTAGAACCACTCCAGCCGCCACCATATGATGGGTTATCATCTTGACAACCACCGCCACCAAAACCACCTGTACATGTACTTGAACCTCTTGTATAAGTTGCTCCCTTTAAATTATAACTAATCCACTGACTTATACCCAATACGTTTGATACTGATTGACTTGATGTTCCTGATATAGTAGTTGTACTATATTTTGTATAATTAGAATTTGAATAATAAGTAGTAGCAATTCCATTTTTACCTGCAGCAGAAGAATTATTGCTCTGATATCCAATATCTCCTGTTCCACCTCCTCCAGCAGCAACAATTAAAACTTCATAATACGTTCCGTTTTTAGTAAACTGAATATTACTATTAGATACGCTTGATACTTTCTTAAATATGAAAGTACCACCACCTCCAGCACCACTAGCACCATCTTTCGCAGTACCAGTTGTTGTTGTTCCCATACCACCAACATTAATATATAAAACGTCACCTTTAGCAAATGTAAAATCACCATATATTTGAGCGCCTTTACCAGCTGCTAAAGTTGAACTCGTATAACCATATTTATTACCCTGTGTACCAGCAGCACCAGTAACAGTTATTCTATATGTTCCGGCTTCATCAATCGAACGAGTTACCTCAGCACCACTATAAGCAATATTAATTTATGGAACGAAATAAACATTACACACTGTTCTACCAGTGTCAACACCCGTTATATTTACGTTCCACTTTGAGCCATCCCATGATGCACTACCACTAGCATTACTTGTTCCACCACCATCTATTTGGCAAGAAACAGATGAAGTATACTCAGAAGTAGTTGGAAAAGCATCACTTTTTGTTCCATTAATGTATGAATAAACAGTTAAATCATCTTCATTGTATGGACCAGTAACCTTCTTTTCTAAATTAAGTGTATTATGAGTAAAGCCTGCATTCATTCTAAGTCTAATATATACATCACTAGATGCTGTGTTTGTAATAACAACTCTTATATTAACAGTACCTGTTGCAGTAATCGTACCTGTATGACCATCAGTGGATCTTGAAGAATATTGTACAGTTAATGTGCTTGGTTTAGTTATCGTTGAAGAACAAGTTGAATCAGAGCAAACATCATAGCTAAGTTCATATTTACTAGTTCTATCATTAGATGCAGTAAATGTTGTGTTAACTTTAGTTAAACCATTTTTATTAGCTTTAATAATTGTTCCACTAGTACCATTTAACTTAACAGAATAAGTCATATTTTTAACATTTAAATTAGCAGCCACTCCACCTGCATTACTTGTAAATGCACTAAAGGCTATATTTAATGCTAAACAAAATAATACCAAAACAAAAGAAACCAAAAGATATCTTACTCTTTTATTTTGAAGGACTTTAACGATTTTATTTTTCAAAAAATCACCCTCTATTCTATTTAATTATAAAATATTTACGTGCATTATTCAAGAACAAAAACATATTTTTTCAAAATAAAAGAAGAAACATTTATTTAGCCTCTTCTTGTGCTCTTGTTTCTCTAACAACAGTAATTTTAATTGTTCCTGGATATTGCATTTCTGCTTCAATCTTATCTTTCATTTCTCTAGCAATCTTAAATGAAGTTAAATCATCAACCTCTTCCGGTTTAACAATAACTCTAACCTCACGTCCAGCCTGCATTGCATAAGTCTTTTCAACACCATCAAAACTATTTCCAATAGCTTCAAGTTGTTCCAATCTCTTAATATAGTTTTCCATAGTGTCATTTCTAGCACCAGGTCTTGCAGCTGATAATGTATCTGCTATTGCAACTATAACACTTATTACATTAGTTGCTTCGGCATCACCGTGATGAGATGCAATTGCATTTTGAACTACATCATTTTCCTTATACTTCTTAGCAATATCTAAACCAATTTCAACATGAGAACCTTCTACTTCAAAGTCGATTGCTTTACCAATATCATGTAATAATCCGGCTCTTCTAGCAAGTGTTACATTCTCACTCCAGCAATAATACCAGATAAATAAGCAACTTCTTTAGAATGTTGTAAAGCATTTTGTCCATAACTAGTTCTAAAATTTAACTTACCAATTAAGTTAACAAGTTCTGGGTCAATCTTTGTAAGGCCTAACTCATAAACAGCCTCATTACCAATCTCCGTAACTCTAGCATTCATATCACGGCAAGTCTTATCATATATTTCTTCAATTCTTGTTGGATGAATTCTACCATCCTTAATTAAAGTCTCAATTGCTTGTTTAGCTATTTCTCTTCTAAATGGGTCAAATGAAGAAATAACAATAGCTTCTGGTGTATCATCAATAATTAAATCAACTCCAGTAACAGCTTCAATCGTACGAATATTTCTTCCCTCTCTACCAATTAATCTACCCTTCATTTCATCATTTGGTAAATCAATTGTAGATACTGTTTGAATAGTCGTCACATCATTAGCATACTTCTCCATTGAATTTACAAGTAAATTCTTAGCTTTCTTATCAACTTCTAACTTAGCCTCAGCCTCTTTATCTTTAATAAATTCAGCAATCTCCCTAGCCATTGAAGTCTCAACACGCTCCATAATCATATCATGGGCTTTCTCTCTAGAAAAATTAGCAATCTTCTCTAACTTTTCCATTTCTTCCTTTAAAAGTTCATCCATCTTTAATTCTTTTTCTTGTAATGCCTTACCAGCAGCAGTTAAATTATTATCTTTAATTTCAAGCAAATTATCCCTATTTTGTAGTAATTCTTCTCTTTTGTCCAAAGATTTTTCTCTTTGTAGTAATCTTTCTTCACTACTTTGAATTTCTGCTTTTTTTTCTTTAACTTCGCGATCAGTTTCTTGTTTTAATTTAAAAGATTCTTCTTTTAGTTCAAGAATACTGTCTCTTTTAGCTTTATCTGCTTCTTTCTTAGCGTCATTAATAATTTTTTCTGCTTTTTTTCCAGCACCAGCACCAGTTAAGATAATAATTGCATAAATGGTGCCACCACCTAAAACAAGTCCAATAAAAAGAGTTAAAATGGAAGCTGCATTAAAATCCATAATGTCCTCCATATCTATATAGAATATAATTTCTTATTACAATCTACAATTCAATTATAAAATTTTTTACTTATAAAAGCAAGAAAAAAGTAAGCACTCACGTCTTACTGTTTAATACAATCTTTATATGCTACAAAATATTGGATGCCAGAGTATATTGATAAAAGTGTAGCAACTATGACTAAATAATAACCTAAATTAAAGCCAACTAAACTAAATGGAATATCTGAAAAGAACACAAATGAAACACCAGTCATCATACAAATAGTTTTAAGTTTACCCCAAATGCTAGCACCAACTGCACCTTTCTTAGAACCTGCAATCATCTTAATACAATCTACTGCTGTATCTCTAGTAATAATTATAACTGGTATTACTACAGGAATTACACCATCACATGCAAGAGCAATTAAAACACCATTAACTAAAATCTTATCCGCAATTGCATCTAATACTTTACCTAAATCTGTAACAAGTCCTCTCTTACGAGCTATGTTACCATCTAAAAAGTCAGTTACACTAGCGATAATAAATAATACACCACAAATAATATACTTTAAACTTATCGTAACTTTTCCAGCAATTAAATATTCTGGAAAAACAACTCCAATTTCATAAAAGGGAAAAACCATTAAGATTAAGACTATAACGGACAAAATAATTCTCCCTAATGTAATTTTATTTGGTAAATTCATAATTCCTCCTACTTATTAAAATAACCAGCAATATTTGCTCCTGTACTTCCAACAGTTATCTGTTTAATACTCCAAATAATTGCTATTATAACTAAAACTGTAATTAAAATCAGCATAAAAATAAACTGTTTATTACTTTTAATTGGTGCTGCCTTTGTATAAGGAGAAGCAATTCTATTACTTTCACTTTCTTCTTTTTCTTTTTCTTTAACAGCTTTTTCAATTTCTTCCATTGGTATCTTGCTAGTTTTTTCAAACATATATTCATTAAATTCATCTATAACATCTTCATAGTCGATGCCAAGATATTTAGCATAACTTTCTAAATAATCTTTTAAAACAAATATATCTTTAAAAGCTCCAATATTACCATCTTCGATCTGTTCTAAACTGAGAACAGGTATCTCCAAATCCTTACTAACTTCATCTAAAGTTAGCCCTGACATTTCCCTAGTACTCTTAAGTACCTCACTTATATCGTTAATGTCGGTCAACTCCTAACTAATAAATAATAAATATTTAATAAGCCATGTTCTGTACCTTAAAAAGGTGGCAAACATTTATCTTGCCTAAGCACCCTCTAATCGTTTCATTTCACTATAGAAAGCTCCCCTACCAAAATTTGGGTTTCTCACTCACGGGGTTTACCACGTTCCACTCTACTCGTTTCCAAGTAGACTCGTCTCTTTGGCACTTTTATATCTAATCTAGTCATAGTTACCCTTAGACTATTTCGAAGCCGTTAGCATAAGCTACCTAAGGTTATTTTTTCCCTTAGCGTGAACATTAAAGTCATCTCAGACTTTGTGAGCATGGACTTTCCTCTACATTATTAAATGCAGCGTTTGCCTAAAATATTAATTATCTTTACCATATACAATCTTTTCTAAATTTGATAATCTTCTAAGAACATCAACATTAGCATTCGCACCCTCACTACTAGCACTTATTGCACTTTTAAGTTTACGATACTCCATTTGAAGTTTCTTATTATCTTCAATTAAATCAAGATTATCCTTTTCTAATTTTTTAATTGTACGTAAGAACTCTGTATAATCACGAATAACCATATCAAGAAATTTATCAACTTCTTGCATACGATAACCTCTAGCATCAATCTTAAATTCTTTATTTAGAATCTCTTCTGGTGTTAAAAATAGTTTATCATCAATCATACAAACCAACCTTCTTACAAACAATATTTTATTATTACTTATCTCTTTTGTCAAGTGACATTACATCTCTCATGACTAAATAAAACTTAAAATATCTGCAATCATCCATCATTTCATTAAATATATTATTCACCTTATCACCAAGGCTATTTTAACATAGTCTGGTGTCACAAAATGTCAAAATATTTAAGGATACTATCAGCAAGTGTTTTACCAATAAGTTTCTTATTACTCATAATCCATAAGGCATCTTCTTTATAGTCATGATGTGCAACTTCAACAAGTAATCCAAAAGGGAAATACATATCATTAGCTTCACCTAAAGCTCCGTTAGCGTACTTAACTCCTCTGTTTGCTTTCTCATCATCTTTATTATAGTAAATGCTCATTAAATCTTCTTGAATAATATTTGCTATTGAGTAAGATGCACTTCCTTCTTCATCTATCCACGTTTCAATACCATATGTATTATGTGAGCCACTTGCGTTTGAGTGAATTGCAATTTTAAAGTCGCAGTTATAGTATTTTGCTTCACTATTCCACAAATTAATGTTACCATTTGGATTATTACGATACACTTTTACGCCATAATTTTTAAGTTCTGCTTCAACGTAATCTGCAACATCATTCATTTCTTTAGCTTCGGTAGTAAAGCCAACTTCTTTAACTCCAATGTTACCATCTTGATTAGAAGGAGATAAATAAACTCTAAGTTCTGGCTTTTCTTCTACATGTAAATCATAAGTTGAAACTATACTATCATTCTTTTTATTCGCTTTAACCACTGCCTTCAAAGTAAAATCTGTATTAACAGTTATTGGATCATCATAAATAGCTCCACTTACTGCTGGATCACTTCCATCAGTTGTATAATAAATCTTACCATCTCCATTTGGATTATTAAGTGTTATTTTAGTTCCCTTCTTAATATATTTAGGATAATTACTAATAAATACTGGTTTTAAAGTATCTTTCTCATTCATCTGGAAATTAACGGTGCTAACTTTTGTATAGTTCTCATATTCCTTATACATTGCACTTATCTTAATCGTGTATTTCTTACTCTTCTCGAAAAACTCTGAAGAAATAACTGCTCTATTACTTCTTAAGGTCTTACTTTTAATAAGTCTATTTCCATTATAGATATCGAGCACTACCTTATCAGCATTCTCTGCTCCCTCATACTTAAAAATAATATCATTATAATTAAGAACTTTTCCTTCCTCTGGAGCAGTTATCACAACATCTCCAACCGGCGACATATTACTATACAAACTAATCTTGTTAATTTCACTAACCCCATCAAATAACTTAACATCTAACTTTTGGCTTAACCCTGAAAATAAATTAGAAGGTATAACATATTCATTACTAGTTACCTTTTCTTCAAATATCTTATAATCCCCATCATTAATCGTAATCTTATAATTTTTATTAGAAACATCCCCATCTATTTTTAAAGTATAATCCTCATTATTAGTAAGCACCAGATTATTATCTTTACTAAATGTTGGTTCGGTATAGGTAAACGT
>OBLI01002279.1_pt1 | contig 16604 bp, 12 predicted proteins | sample 1519701 | NCBI WGS metagenome assembly OBLI01 (sample SAMEA3663005, study PRJEB22513) | pig gut metagenome | biome: pig gut; feature: pig-associated habitat; material: faeces | place: France | collected 2012 | reverse complement strand
CTCATATTCAATACTATATTTCTCATATGCATTTACTACGATTGTCTGCCGATAATAATCTTTTCTCACCATGCCATACCCATAATTCATATGTACATGACCATGAAAAAAATATCTTGGTTTATATCGATCAATCATATCTAAAAAGCATTGAAATCCTTGATGAGGCACATCTTTTCCATCATGCAATCCCTTAGCTGGTGCATGAGTCAAGAGGATATCAAATCCACGATATCTCTGAATCTTTGTCCAAAGACGCCAATACCTTCTCTTCATTTGTTTTTCCGAATATTGATGACGACCTAAATTATATTTCATAGATCCTCCAAGTCCAAGAATCCGAATTCCATTATAATTAATCAAATCATCATCTATACAGATGCATCCTTCTGGTGGATTTTTTTCGTAATCATTGTCATGATTTCCATGAACATACAACACATCACAATGATACATGGTCGTCAGAAACGATAGGTAATCCGCGTCCAGATCTCCGCAAGATAAAATCAGATCAGGAGAAGTATCTCGATTTTGCTCATAAAATTCCCACAAAGCTTTCGATTCCACATCTGCAACTACTAATATCTTCATAATCGACTCCTGTCTTCCTTCCGAATTCCCTGCACCTCTAGAAGAACCTTTGCTTCCTCTGTTAATTCCTTTTTCAATGGGATGTTTCCTACAACATTGTCTGCCAGCCAGTCCATTGTCATAATGTCCTGAGCGGTCATTTTATCTCCATCCCTGTTTTTCAAAATATGATCCTGTGCATAAATTTCTCCAGAAAAAGGATACAAGATTCGATTTTGTATTGATCCTTTCAGACTTTCTACCAAATGACGGATTCCATATGGTAATCTACTGGATAACAAAATATCAATAACACCTGCATTCATCCCCCACCAATAATTAATCGCTTCACCTGGTTTCAATTTTTCTTTTTTCCATGTATTATTAAGAATCGACTGGATTACTTTAGAGTAGAATATCTGTCAATTCCATAAGGTTAACGCAACTGGTCCCTCTTCCTGATGATGGAAATCATAAAGTCCAAATCGTATATGTTCGCTGTTGGGAATCATGCTGTCATATCCTGAAACCACTGAAATCTGATCTTCCTTTAATTCCATTTCCACATTCTTCTCTTTCTCTGTAAACCAGTGAAGGTAAACCTTCGCTTCTGGATTTACCATCTGAATTCCTAAAGCAAATGCATTAATGTTAGCAATCGAACCATAAATAGGGTAATCAGCCAGATAACCAATTCTTCCAGAATGATCGATAATTCCTGCTATGATACCCAGAAGAAATTTTGCCTCATAGAGCCTTCCATAATAAGTCTTAATATGTCCGTGACAAGTATTCAGCGAACAATTTAGTATCTTTATATTGGGATATTTTACAGAAATAGACATACATGCATTCAACATTCGTGGCGTCGTCGTAAAAATCAACGTACACCCCTTATGAATTGCCTCTTCCATTGCATTAATGCCATCAAAAGATGTCTGTATATTGTAATATGGATAGGTTTCCACTTTACTTCCATATTCCTGTAAAATCGCCTGTCTTCCCAAATCATGGCTATATGTCCACTTGGATGTCTGTGGTGTTTTTTCATAAAGAAATGCAATTTTAAGCTTCGCTATAGATAATTTCAGATTATTTCGTATAACACCACCCGATTTAAAACTATCTGCATTCATTTTCAGGTTCAACTGCCGATGATTAGGAAAACAATCGAAATCTTCCTGAAGCTTTAAAATCTCATTCTTAAGCTCCTTTTGCGTCTTTGTCAATATATTCTCATATCCGTAATAATCTAGGTAAATCAAAAAAGCATCTGCATTTGTAAGAGAATAGCGGTTTAGCTTCTGTTCCTCGAAAATAATGGAAAAACGATCAAAGCAAGCTTTAAAATCTTTTCGCTTTTCCAGAGTCCATATATCCATGCTGGAATCCACATGCTTTAACAGCACCTGATAACAGCCCGGTTCTGAGAAATTAACATAATTAATATTCGTCAGCCGATAAAACTCCAGAAATTCGTAATAAATTTCTGACTGCTTTGTTCCATCCTTCTTCGGCACCAGACGGATCACGTTCCCAAGTATGCTGTCTGCATGAAAGTATTTCATGACACTCACTCGTTTGTTACCTTCCCGAATATAAAAGCAGTTCATAAATTCGTAAGCCTGTATTGGATCACGAATTCCTTCATTTAGATGAGACTGGTAGAGATTCATCCATTTAATAGCAAACTCTGTATCGTTTTCTAAAACAGGCATAAAATTACTGGAAAATGCATTAGTCCTTCCACGACTTTTGGTACCCATAATCTGATTCAATGGAATCTCTACTAATCCCAGATTCTGTTCTTTTATAATATCTACATGCTCCAACAAATCATCCAGCACAGGCAAATATGGATATTTCCCACAATTTGTATGCTTTCGTACTTCCTTTAATCCCAGCTTTCTGGCCTTCTCATATTCCTTTACAACCATCTTTCTACCTCTTATTTCATTGGCATAATACGGAGTGCATCTTTCCTTGTAGTCACAATTCCCCTAAGCTTTCTTTTTTTTAAGATAATAAAAACTATATGCTGGAATATCTACGCCGGATGCTTTTCTCACCTTTCCTGTCATCAGATCGATATAATCCCCATCTGTTTCATTAATCCATGCAGTCTTATCATATTCACTGAAATTGAAAATTCCGATTATTTTCTCTCCTTCATAATATCTTCCGATACATAATACTGCAGGTTCCCATGTTTCTATGGTCCATGCATCTGCATTCGATACAAAAGCCTTTTCTGTTTTCCTGATTTCTTCTAATTGTTTTAAGCCTTGGAAAATCTGTCCTTCAACAGTAGTAATCTCCTCTTTTAACTCTGCTTTTTCCCAATTCATCTTTCCTCGGTGGATATAACGGGAATCTTCTGCTTTATGAGGGTCCTCTTTATACGTCCAGTCATTTACCTGTCCAATTTCATCTCCACTATAAATGATAGGAATTCCAGACTGCATAAACATATAGGCATGTAAAGTCAGATCCAATTGAATTGCTTTTTTCATAGCTTCCGGATTTTTTTCAAATCCTGCTTTTTCAATACCGCACATGGATGCAGTCGTTCCGCAGAAACGTCCATCTCCGCTGATCGGATCAAAATTATATAATTCACCACGACTGTTACTTGCTCCACGATACCCCTGAAAATAATCATTTAAATAATACTTATGAGAAACCTCCCCAATTCCCTCTTCGCCAAGCGTTGCATAATCTAATCCCCATCCAATATCATCATGACAACGAAGATAATTCAGGAATACATAGTCTTTTGGAAGAGCATTGACAATGTCTAATTGTTTTTTTAATAAGCGTACATTTCTCGTTGCTACCGTATGCCACGTTGTTGCCATAGTAGTCACATTATATAACATGTGGCATTCTGGTTTTTCCACCGTTCCAAAATAAGGCGCTACCTTCTCCGGTTCCATTACAACCTCTCCTAACAAAAGAACACCTGGGCAGACAATCTCACTGATAATTCTCATCATACGGACAATAGTATGCACCTGCTTTAGATTGCGGCAGGTTGTATTTAACTCTTTCCAGATATAGGGCACTGCATCGATTCGTATAATATCCATTCCCTTATTAGCCAGAAACAGGAAGTTATACATCATTTCATTGAAAACGACTGGATTTCCATAATTTAAATCCCATTGATATGGATAAAACGTTGTCATTACAAACTGTTTAGCATCTGGAAGCCATGTAAAATTACCGGGAGCTGTTGTTGGAAAGACCTGTGGAACTGTTTGTTCAAACTGTCGGGGAATTGTATCATCTGGATAGAAAAAATACCGATCCATGTATTCTTTTTCACCCTGTCTTGCTTTTTGGGCCCATATATGATCCTCTGAAGTGTGGTTCATAACAAAATCCATACACACATTGATCTGCTTTTTATGACAGGCTTCTGTCAATTTCTCAAGGTCTTCCATGGTGCCCAGCTCAGGCTTGACCTTTCGAAAATCTGCTACCGCATATCCTCCATCGGAACGCCCCTCTACCGTATCTAAAAATGGCATAAGATGAATATAATTAACGTTGCTTTCTTCAATGTAATCCAACTTCTTTTTTACGCCATTCATATCACCTGCAAAATTATCTATGTAAAACATCATGCCAAGCATGTCATTGCTTTTGTACCAATCTGGATGTTCTTCCCGATATTTGTCTATGGTCTTTAATTCCTTTTTTCTGTCCTTATAAAAATCTTCCAGCTGCTGACATAACTCCTGAAACAATCCTTTCGTTCCATAAAGCTCCATATACAGCCATTCCAACTCTTCTTTTCTTTTTTCAAATCTTTGTCTAAATAATTCCATTTCTTTCATTCTACATATTCCTCCAACTATTTATAATGCATGAAAAGGGCTAGGCCATTTCAAATGACCTGGCCCTTTCAGAGAGAATATCATGGTATACTAAGTTTAATTTGTAATTGTTTCTTCCGTTTCCTTATCAAATACGTGTATCTTCGTAGTATCCAGTTCAAAGGTAACGGTATCTCCTGCTTTAATATCAGTTGCTGAACTTACTCTTGCTGTAAGCTGATTTGTTCCAGATTCTGTATAGAGATATGCTTCTGAACCTAATAATTCATATACATTTACCGTACACTGCAACACATTATCTTTCGCATTATTTGCTGCAAGTGTAACATCCTCTGGTCTAATTCCTGCAATGACTTTCTTACCATCGTATTTGCCCCTGATCAGTTTTTCTGCCTTTTCTTCCGGAAGTGTAATCATCACATCACCAATCTTTAATGCTGCTTTTTTTCCAGACACTACACATTCTGCCTCTAAAAAATTCATCTGAGGAGATCCGATAAAACCAGCAACGAATACATTGCATGGTTTATTATATAAATTCTGTGGACTATCGACCTGCTGAATTACTCCGTCCTTCATAACAACAATTCTTGTACCTAGAGTCATCGCTTCAGTTTGGTCATGGGTTACATAAATAATTGTTGCACCAAGACGTTTGTGCAGCTTTGAGATTTCTGTTCTCATCTGAACACGAAGCTTCGCATCCAGGTTTGATAATGGTTCATCCATTAAGAATACCTTTGGATTACGAACAATCGCACGTCCCATAGCAACCCTCTGTCTCTGTCCACCGGATAAAGCTGCTGGTTTACGATCTAATAAACGTTCCAAATCTAAAATTCTTGCTGCTTCGCGAACCATTTTATCGATTTCAGCCTTTGGGGTTTTTCGAAGCTTTAACCCAAATGCCATATTATCATATACCGTCATATGTGGATATAATGCATAGTTCTGGAATACCATGGCAATATCACGATCCTTTGATTCAATATCATTCACCAACACATCATCAATTTTAAACTCTCCTGATGAAATATCCTCTAAACCTGCGATCATACGTAATGTTGTAGATTTTCCACAACCAGATGGTCCTACAAAAATAATAAATTCCTGATCCGCAATTTCTAAATTAAAATTTTTCACTGCCTGATATCCATTGGGATATTCTTTACAAATATTTTTTAAAGATAACCTTGCCATCTTTTTCCCTCCATTCTTGTGATTGAAAAATTATCTTAGCTTATGATAATTTTTCATTTCCAATAAAAACTCCTCGATTGGTTCAAAATAAACCATCTGATTTTTCACTTTCATACTATAAACATCTCTGTTTGGAAGACCAGAAGTATAGTCTAAAATATTAATCCCCTGCTCATGGATTCTTCCTTTTTTTACATAATCAATTTCTTTTCGTTGAAATCGATCAACTGTCTTACGCTTTGCCTTGCGAATAATTTTGGCTACCTCCATATCTCCATTGACATATTCGAATTCATACTCATACTTCCAGTTTCGAATTACAAAAATATAAACAAGCACCAATGCTGCCACAAAGATCAATGCCAATGCAATGAAAAAGATTGCATCAAACAATAATACGATGGCCGCTGAAAGCACAATCGCTTTTATCAACTGTTGTTGTTTGGACAAAACATGCGGTACCGTCCATTCTAAAACGACATCTCCCAAAATTACACCTCCAAAGCAACGATATGACATTGCCAAGCTTCATATTGTTCCATGACAGGAACTGGGATTCCTGCTTTCATAAGCACCTTTCCAGAATATACTCCATCGTTTCCCAGAATCTTATAAAAACAATCTGCTTCTAATCCCTTTAATTTCAGATATTTTTGAGGTTCATTAGATTCTACCTCTGTTTTCACCAGACTGGCCACTGCCTCTTTCCGATCTTTGGATACATGCTGCCAGGCCATATATCCGCAGGCATCATAAGGTTTTGTCAGTCGGTAATAATCACCATAAGCAATAATGTGATAATACTTTTTATAAATATCAATCTGTTCTCTACACTGTTGTTTTTGTTCTTTGGATAATTTTGTTGAATCAAGTTCATATCCAAGAATCCCATCCATGGCCACAACTCCTCGTGTATTCAATGGTGTTGTTCTGGCTGTCTGATGATTTGGACATACAGATACATGTGATTCTATTGTATTGATCGGATATCCAAAGGAAGTTCCATATTGAATGTTCAATCGATTTATGGCATCTGTATTATCGCTACACCAGATTTCCGGATGATAGTAAAGCATCCCCGGATCAAATCTTCCTCCACCACCGGCACATCCACAGAATAGGATATCTGGATGTGTGAGAATTACCTGATCCAAAATATAGTATAATCCCAAAATGTATCTATGGAAGATCTCTCCCTGGTGCTCATATCCATGATAGGAAGACCAGACGTCTGTCATATTTCGGTTCATGTCCCACTTCACATACTCAATATTGGCGCCATCCAAAATGCTATTGATACTGTTGATCAAGTAGTCACATACATCTTTTCTGGACAAATCCAATACAAGCTGATATCTTCCTCTCGTCGGCTTGCGATCTTTGATTTTCAGACACCATTCCGGATGACTCCGATATAGATCACTATCTTCGGATACCATTTCCGGTTCCATCCAAAGTCCAAACTTTAATCCAAGATTATTAATTTTTTGAACAAAATCATCTAATCCATTTTTCAGTTTATCAGTATTCACGCTCCAGTCTCCTAAGCCTGAATCATCGCTATCCCTTTTTCCAAACCATCCATCATCCAGAACAAACAATTCCACACCCATATCCACTGCTTCTTTTGCAATATTTAACAACTTTTTGTCATCAAAATCAAAATATGTTGCTTCCCAACTATTGATAACAATCGGCCTTTCTTTATGGGTATATGAACTTCTGCACAAGTTCTCACGATATAAATCATGATATTGGTGAGACAATTTAGAAAATCCCTGGTCAGAATAAGATAAGACAACCTCAGGTGCATCGAAGCTTTCTCCCGGTTGTAAATAGTATGAAAATCCTCTAGGATTGATACCAAATACTACCCTTGTCTGATCAAACTGATCCTTTTCAATCTCACATAAGAAATTACCACTGTATACAAAAGAGAATCCATAACAATCCCCCTGATCTTCATCTGCAGTTGGTCTGCACATGATCACAAATGGATTATGCTGATGGCTGGATGCTCCCCTGCTGCTTTCAATACTCTGTACTCCAGAGGAAATTGGAGTTCTGGTCATATTTCTTTCCATGGTATGTCTTCCATTGAAATGAATAAAATCAAACTCTGCATCCATAAAGTCCATCATCATTGACATGATTCTATTTATATAAATCGGCTTACTGCCATTGTTTTTTACTCTTACAGTTCTTGTGATCATGTCCTTTTCTTCAAAAACACTGTAACAGAGAATCACCATTACTTTAGAGGCCTGGTCCTGCAGACAGATTTCTAAAGTATCGACAGTATCCTTTTCTGTCTGGAATACTCCTGGCAGACCATTCAATTCATATTTCCCTGAATAAATCCGATGTCCCACTACTTTGCCCAAAAAAGAAGTACTTCCATCTCCATTTTTGATCTCAATACTTGATTTTCTATAATCACCACACCCATCGCTGGAAAATTCCTGAGGTAATACATCTAATGAATACGTCCGATCGTTTCCTGCCTCATGTGGATTTGGAGAAAAACCTCTGTCTTTCGGCTGAATCAAGTATCCTAAATCCTGATCCTTTATCTTCTCACCATAATATAAATGCAATAAATAACCATATTGATCCATTTTCATCTGATAAGTTGTCTGCTTCGTCTCCAATATAAAAGTTTTTGTCTCTTCAAAATATCTGACTGCCATACTATTAGCCTCCAATTACGTTTATTTTTTATTTTCCTCCGGTCATAGCCACGCCTTCAATCAAATGCTTCTGGAATACCAGATAAATGATTACCATTGGCAGCATCGCTAATAAGGATCCCGCCATCAGCACAGGGAAATTGGTACTAAACTGACCTCTCAATGTTGCGAGACCAGAAGAAAGTGTCATCATATTAATATCTGTGTTAACAACCAACGGCCACATCAAATCTCCATATGCAAACACTGCTGTAAAGATACCCAGTGCTGCCATAGAAGAAGTGGTTAGTGGAACCATAATCTTGGAAAAAATCTGCCACTGATTACATCCATCCAAACGAGCAGCTTCCGCAATCTCGTCTGGAATTCCCATATAGGCCTGTCTTAAGAAGAAGGTACCAAAGGCACTTACCAGACCTGGGAATACTAATGCGAAAATAGAATTTGTCAAACCAAGTTTTGCAAGCATCTTATACTGCGGAATCAAAAAGATCTGAGACGGCAGCATCATCTGCATCAATACAATAGCAAACAATATATTTTTTCCCTTAAATTCCAGCTTAGCAAATGCATACCCAGCCATTGAACTGAATACAACTGCACATACAACACGCCAGAAAATCAGCAAGATCGTATTTTTATAAAGTGCCAGGAATGGTAAGCTATTGAGAGCATCTTTATAGGTATCCAGACTCCATGAATTTGGTAAGATTGTAGGAGGAATCTGCATACTTTCGCCCACTGTCTTAAAGCTGGTTAACAACATCCAGACAAATGGAAAAATCATAATACAGGAACCAATGATAAAGAAAATGTAAATTCCTACGGTTCTTCGTTTTTTACTTTTTGATAATGAAGAATTCATGCGCTCGCTCCTTTCTTATATTTCATAGTTAACCCATTTTTTCTGGCCAACAAACTGTACCGCTGTTACAATACCAATCAGGAATACCGTCCAGATAACAATGGCAGATCCTAATCCCTGGTTACCAGATACAAAGGATTCCCTATAGAACAAGTACATCAGTGACTGTGCATCAGTAAGTACCGGATTGGACTGTTCTACAATCATGTAGATGATATCGTATACCTTTAAGGACGCCATCAAACGTGTAATAATTACTACAAACAATGTTGGGGATACCATCGGCAGTGTAATATGGAAAAATTGCTGAATTTTACTTGCACCGTCCAAACTTGCTGCTTCATAGTAGGATTTTGAAATATTCTGAAGTCCTGACAATAAAAGCACTGCATCATATCCAACAGCACTCCAGATTGCTACAATGGCACACGTAATCATAATGATATGTGGATTAGAAACCCAGTTAATGTGTGCATGCAAAACACTGTTGATAATACCATATTCCGTATTAAACATCCATTTCCATACCATAGCTACTGCTGCAGGAGCAACTACCATTGGAAGGAAGAAGATTGCACGAAAGGCTGTCCTTCCCTTAATTTTAGAATTTAACATGATTGCTACGATCAAGGAGATAAAAACTCCGATTGGCACTGTTAAAATACAAAAGTAAATGGTATTCCATGTTGCTTTCCAGAATTCTGCACTAGAAAACATCTTTACATAATTATCGATTCCCTGCATTTTATAAAGTCCAAATGGCAAGGTTTTCGCGAAACTCAGTTTTAATGTATCGAAGAATGGATAGAAATTTAATACAATCAATCCAATAATCGTCGGTGCAACCATAAGGTAGCCCCAAAACGCTTCCTGTCTCTTCGCTTTTGACATGTCAATACCCCCTATTCATCATTTTTTGCTGTATTGATATATTCATTAATCTTGTCCAAACCTTTATCAATGGATACTTTTCCAGAATAAATCTTTAACAGCTCTTCTGTTACTTTTGGCTTCCATACACTTCGGTATTTATTATTTACGCTTTGAACACTGTAATCAAACATATCTACACATTTTTGTACATCAATAACATAATCAAAATCATCAAATACTTTGATCCATGTATCTTCTAACCCTTCATAAGCAGGAATCGCAGCTCCAGATTCACCCTGAATCCTCTGTCCTTCCTCGCTTCCGGCAAATCTCAAGAAATCTTTTACAATTTCCAGATTTTTACCTGTTGCAGATGTAGCATAACCTAAGCCATTGGAAATGGTTGCCCGTCCATCACCTGATTCTGGATTTGGGCATTTAGGAAGAACTGCCACATCCCATTTTCCTACCATGTCCGGATAGTTCTTCATTTCGGATAGCAGGTTCCAGTTTCCTTCCAGGAACATTGCTCCTTCTCCAGAAAAGAAAGCTGTTCCAGGAGATGTTTCTGCAAAATAATTCTGATCCGGACACCAATCTTCTTTCTGGAGATTGATATAATACTTCATAGCATCTCTGGTGGCTTTCTGATCAAATCCACCCTTTTCTTTGTCCTTTGTTAAGATATAACCGCCATTCTGATATACGAAATTCCAATATCCTAACTGATCATCTCCGTAAGCCATATAACCATATTTGCCTGTTGCATCATAAATTTTCTGAGAAGCTTCTGTTAAATCATCCCATGTCCAGTTTTCATCTGGATAACTAACCTTTGCTTCATCAAACATTTCTTTGTTATAAACCAGACATACGGTATCCTTGTCCTTTGGAACTGCATAAATATGTCCGTCGCTTCCCTGAGAATTAGCAATGGAAACATCTGAGAAATGTTCCTTGTAGTAATTCTCATCTTCGTAAAGGTCAGTCAAATCTGCTAGCTTTCCATAATCAGCATATTTTAAAATTTCATTGGTATGCATCCAAAAAATATCCGGCATTTGATTGCTTACAGCTGCTGCCTCTAACTTGGTCCAATACTCGTCCCAGCTTGTAACCTGTACTTCAATTTTAACGTCTGGATTTTTCTTGCTATATGCGTCACAAATCGCCTGCATTCCGTCTTTTTGTGCCACATCCCAGATCTGAAAAGTTAGCAATGTCTTTCCATCCTTTGTTTTAGAACTTTTTCCACAGGCTGCCAATGCAAGAATCAGGACTACCATCATAAAAACGGCAACCATTCTTTTTAATCTTTTCACAAAGCATCCTCCTTTTTGATTCATCATTTAATTTTTTATTTATTGATTCATACTCTATATGTCAAAATAAGTATTGTATCAAAATAAATAATGTAACAAGATATCCGGCCGGATACATATCATTCTAGATAAATTTTATAAAATATATCCTTTTTACATTTAAAATTATAAGCTTATTATCTAAAAAAAAACATAGGATATCGCATAACAAATATACCATAATGCTAGATTTTATTACAAAACATATAGTTGCGTAAAATTATGGTATATTTTATAATAAGAGCAGTAATAACAGAAAGGAGCATTGCCATGGAACCTAATATTTATCGTGTTTTTCCCAATGAATCCTATATGGATCTGACCTTATATCAATATGGCAGAGAAACCTGCACCCCTGCTCATTCCTATGGTCCTGCCATTCGTAACCATTATCTGTTTCACTTTATTTTGAATGGAAAGGGAACTTTATACTCAAACTCCACTGATGGTCAAACTCATGTCTTCCATCTCAAAAGACATGAAGGATTTTTGATCTCACCCCGACAGGTGAATACCTATATCGCTGATGAACGCGACCCTTGGGAATATGCCTGGATCGAATTTGATGGACTAAAGGCAAAGGAATGGTTGGACAACGCCGGTCTTTCCTGCAATACTCCGATTTTTAAAACCCATAAAAAAGAAAACATCCAACCTATGATCGAAGAATTAAAAGCGATCATCTATGGTCATGAGCGTTCTTCCCTGTATCAGATTGGTCATCTCTACACCTTTTTAGACTTAATGGTGCATTCTTCTTTCTATTATAAGAATTTAAATACTGTAAAACTAAAAGAAGTATATATCCAACAAGCAATTACCTTTGTAGAACAAAACTATCATCTGGATATTACAATAGAAGATATTGCAACTTTTTGCAATCTTAATCGAAGCTACTTAGGAAAGCTTTTTAAAGAAATGGTAAATAAAACACCCCAACAATTTTTGATTCTTTATAGAATGAATCAAGCCTCTGAACTTTTGCGTTTTACCGAACTTTCCATTGCAGAAATCGGAAAATCCGTTGGATATCCAAACCAGCTTCACTTTTCACGAGCATTTAAGAATATCTATCACATTCCTCCAAGTCAATGGAGAAAGGAACACAAAAAATTTTAGAAACTAATGCTCTTAAACGAGTATCTCCCCGATTCTCGCTTAAGAGCAGTGTTCCTATTTCTCATTCTTCTGGAAAACTATCTCTAATACAAAGTCCACCCCATCCAATCTCATTATTGGGATAATCCGATATAAATGGAAGATGCTTAGCCCCCTTCTGGAGATAAGATTTTATCTTTTCTCCATACAAGAATACATCATTTTCTCTGATAATTCCCCATTCCATCAACAGGGCACTGGCACCTGTTACAAAGGGAACTGCCATAGAGGTGCCGCTTTTTACCGTCTGCCCGCCTCCTGGTGATGCAGCCAGAATATCCACCCCGGGAGCAGCAAGGTCCGGCTTTAAGATGCATTGTCTGTATGAGCCTCTTCCAGAAAATGGTGCAAAATACAGGTTTCTCCCATCATAGGCTCCCACAGATATGACCCTGAAAGCTGTGGATGGTATGGTTAATGTCAGATCCAGCGTCGGCATCAAAAATCTGGTATTTCGATTCGTCGTCTCCGATACCGGAAGCCACATGGCATAGCTTCCATTGCTGATCTTCTTCGGAAACAAAAATATGGTCCAAATTCCACTTTCTATTTCTCCGGACACTGGAAGAAAAGAAAAGAATAATTCCTGTCTGCGGTTATAGGGTGTGGGTGTTCCATAATAAAAAGACAATCTAGTGCTTCCAAAACTTCTTTGTCCAAATCCAATCTGGTTCTCAATAGTTCGTTCTTCTCCAGAGGGGGAACGAATGATAATCTCCACCTCATCCTTATATTCCTTCCAAAGCTGTAGATTCAGTGATGTTTCATAAGGTGCCACAGAAAATTCGATGACATCTGTTGTGGAAAGCACGAGCTTTCCCTGATGGTGACGTCCGGTATCTCCTTCGTTGCCGGTTCCGACACAGATTACATTCTGCCACAGAGCTGCTGCCGTATCCAGATAGGATTCTAAGAGACTTCCTCCAAAATGATCTCCATAATTGGTTCCGTAGCTAAGATTAATGGCAATGGGCTGCTTTCTTATCTGTGCGGTTCTCATAAGAAAATCTACCGCCCTCATCAGGCTGGTAGTCCTGGATAATTCTCCCTGCCTTCCTCGTCCAAGCTTCACAAAAAGAATCTGTGCTCTGTTGGCAACCCCCTTATTTCCAGCCGCAATTGCCGCAACGTGTGTTCCGTGTCCGGAAGGATCACTGATTAGAGATCTGTTTTCCTCAATTGCCTGAGCAATTTCTTCTTCCGAATAGTATCTTCCCATTCGATATCCCTCTGGCGGTGGTCCACTTTGATCTGTCTGATCCCAGATGCCGATCACTGCACTTTTTCCATCGGGACGAATAAAATCAGGATGAAGCATATCGATTCCAGAATCTACGATTCCGATCAGTACTCCATTTCCATTCAAACCAGTTTGATTGCCTGGCCGAAGAGGACAGGAACTCTCTATTCCTTCCCGCACCTCCAGACGCATATTTTTTGCCTTTTCCACATAGATGACCTCTGGTTCTCTGGAAAAAGCATCAATTTGTTCTTCCGGCAAGACAACGATCGCATACTGTCCAAATAAAACATCTGCATTTCCTTCATATTGAGAAACCAGATTCTGAAATTCCACATTCCCACTGGAAAATCGTACGACCAGCTCCCAGGTATTTGTCTCCGCATCAAATCCGGCATCTAATTCACTGTTTTTTGCCCTTTCCGCCGCTGGCATAGACAATGCCAGATTCAACTGTTCTTCCAGCTTTTCATTTCGCATGACTGCTCCACATTCTTTTTCTTATATCCTATGCGAAAATACCTCTCCTGTTTCATGGACTGGACAAAAGCGTTTCGCATACCTCTTTCCTTTTTCTGACTGCAGATACTTTTCACACCAGGAAAACTGTCCCCACATGTGCATTGGCATAACCAGCTTAGCCTTTGTATGTTCCATAAAATAATTCATTCCCCAGTCATATGCTTCCTCCTGACGTGGATCCAAAAGCACGAAGGCAAGATCAATTGGTTTATCCTTCAGATATTCCATCTGTTCTATATAGGCTTTCTTCATATATTCATTGTCTGCTTCCGGTTCTCCAATCCAATGCCACCAGTTCAAATCTCCCGCATGGTAAATATACTTTCCTTCCACTTCAACATAAAAGGCACATCCTTCATCCGTAGATTGAAGCGTATGAAGCTTTAAACCTCCAATCTGATAGGTTTCGTTCCAGCTAACCAGCTCGTATGGCTCTTCCAGCTGATGCTTGCGGTGCTGCTTGATATCCTTGGAAAGAATATAGGTAACATCATCATAAACTTCCCTCAAATGAAAAATCTTTTCTTGAAAATGATCTTCATGAAAATGAGAAGAAAATATATACCATTTCTTACCTGGAACATGAGGAATCTCCCCCTTATAATAATCAAATAACAATACCGTATGTTCTAATTCTACCAAAAATCCACTATGATCAATAAATGTCACCTTCATATAGCTATCTCCTGCTTTCTTCTATTATTGTTTCCAATATGTTACTGTCGAACTTCTGCTTTCGGAGCATCTCAATCTCATATTTGTATGGAGGATAGGATTTCTTTGTTCCTTCCTCTTTGATATATGGCGTTTCCAAAATCTTAGGGATATTCAAAAATTCTGGATGATATACTATCTTGTTCAATGCATCAAATCCAATATGTCCAAATCCCAGATTCTCGTGACGATCCTTTCCTGCACCCAGTGGATTCTTGCTGTCATTGATATGAAATACTGCAATTTGCTCCTTTCCGATGATCCGATCAAATTCCTCTATCACCGGATCAAAATCTTCTGCTATCGAATACCCGCTGTCATTAACATGACAGGTATCAAAACACACTCTGAGATGCTCTGGATATTTTACCCCATTATAAATCCGTGCCAGTTCTTCGAAGTTTCGTCCAATCTCACTGCCTTTTCCAGCCATTGTCTCAAGCGCGATAGAAACCTGCATGTCCTTTGTCATAACTTCATCAAGCCCTTTGATAATCTGGGCAATTCCAGCATCTACACCTGCTCCAACATGAGAACCTGGATGCAGCACTAAAGTATCAGATCCCATTGCCTTTGTACGTTCTAATTCAATCTTTAAAAAATCCACTGCAATTTCAAAAGTTTCCTTCTTTACTGTATTCGCCAGATTGATAATATAGGGTGCGTGCACAATAAATTCTTCGATTCCATGTGTGTGCATATATTGCCATGCCTCTTCGATCCGTAATTCTTCTATCGGTTTCCTTTTTGTATTCTGAGGAGCTCCTGTATAAACCATAAAGGTATTGGCCCCATAAGATACCGCCTCTTTGGCAGATCCCAACATCATTTCTTTTCCTCTCATTCCTACATGAGAACCAATCTTAATCATAATTCTTCCTTTCTATTTTTTACTATATTCTAAATCATAACAATTCTTGAACTCCAATTCAAGTCGGCACGCTACAGAGGCTTAACTATTTCAGATTGTATTTCTCCAAGTACAATTTTGCTACTTATTGACTTTTTCATAAAAGCCGATATACTTTATTTTGGCTTATATCGCCACAACAAGCTAAGAAAGGAGACGTTTATGGAATTAAGTCTATTATTAGCCCAACAGATCATTGCTTTATTTTTAATGATGATCGTGGGTTTTTTCCTGGTCAAAATACAGCTACTGACGGTAGAAGACAGCGATGTACTGGCCAAACTCGTGGTCTATGTCTTTTCCCCCTGTGTGATCATCCAATCCTTTGTGAATGCTGATTACACGAAGGAAACCTTTGCCGGTCTCATGGTAGCGATCTTAGGTGCAACCGTCGTTCATATCATCTATATTTTGCTAAGCAAATTGGGAGAAATATTCCTTGGGCTTAGCAATATTGAAAAAGCATCCCTGGTCTATTCGAATGCTGGTAATCTGATCATCCCTCTGGTAACTGCCACATTGGGAGAAGAATGGGTGTTCTATTCCTGTGCCTATATCATCGTAAGTACAATATTATTTTGGAGTCATGGAAAATCTGTTATTTGTGAAGAACCCCATATGGAGCTTATGAGGGTAATTAAAAATCATAATATCATTGC
>OBLI01002276.1_pt1 | contig 16614 bp, 13 predicted proteins | sample 1519701 | NCBI WGS metagenome assembly OBLI01 (sample SAMEA3663005, study PRJEB22513) | pig gut metagenome | biome: pig gut; feature: pig-associated habitat; material: faeces | place: France | collected 2012 | reverse complement strand
TACCCTATCCCTTACCTCATTTCTTACCCATGTGCCATTTTTAGCGGTACTTGGGTAAGATACCAAAGTGCTGTAAATCAAGTGCTGCTTTGAATGTCAAGAGAAGATTGTTCCCAATCTGTACCGCCTTATCATGATTCCATGCCAAAATAGAGTTCTGGAGTCCCTGATTTAGGGAGTCCTGTCTGCTTTGAACATCTAACGAAATTGTGGATATGACCTTATAAAAATAAATAATGTGGTAAAAAAGTGCTTCAAACTTGTATTTTTCTTATCATTTGCAGAAAAATCACCCCGAAATCATTAAAATCTTTCGTAAAACGAAATTTATTTCAATTATTTTTGTTATATTTGCACCATAAAATACTACGAAAATGGAAGTAAAGAAGTTGAATCGGTTAAAGGTTGTTATGGCAGAGAAGGATCTGTCAAATATATGGTTGTCGGAAAAGTTAGGAGTCAGTCAGGCGACTGTCTCTAAATGGATGACGAATTTCTCTCAGCCAAATATCGAAACGCTCATCAAAATCTCAAAGGTTTTGAATGTTGAGGTTTCAGAACTGCTTCGTACAGACGAGGTGCAAATTGACGCTTAATCACTCTCAAATCTAAAATCCTATGGACAATAAACAATACAACGCTCTCTTCTCCTTCATCTGGAATATCGCGAATGATGTTCTGGTACATGCCTTTGAGAAGGGTGACTACAAGAAGATAATACTTCCGTTCATGGTGCTTCGTCGTATTGACGTGCTCCTTGAACCTACCAAAGCTGCTGTTCTTGAAAAGAAGGAGTTCTGCGACAGCCACCATCTGGCTGACTATACCCCTTTCCTCACTCAGGTTACTGGCTATCCGTTCTACAATACCAGTGCCTTCACGATGAAGACACTTAAAAACGAGATAGATCCACAGCGTCTGAAGATGAATATCATTGAGTATTTCAATGGTTTCTCACAGGACGTACAGGACATCATAGACAAGTTCAAATTACGTCAGCAGGTTGACAACTTGACCGAGGCAGGTCGCCTTGGTTCGCTTCTGGAGAAGTTTACGGATGAGAACATCAATCTCTCTGTGAAGCCTGTGATGCAAGAAGTAACCAAGGAGGATGGTACAAAGGAAATGGTTGAACGTCTGCCAGGACTCGATAACCACACCATGGGAACCATCTTCGAGGAACTGCTCCGTAAGTTCAATGAGGAAAACAACGTGACCGAAGCCGGTGAACACTTCACACCTCGTGACTATGTTCGTCTGCTCGGACAGTTAGCTGTTGAGCCTATCAAAGATAAGATAACCGACAATACATACACTATCTATGATGGTGCATGTGGTACTGGCGGTATCTTGACTATTGCCCAAGAAGAGATTGAGCGCATTGCCAATGAAGAAGGCAAGCGTGTCCGTACAAGCATCTTCGGACAGGAGTTGCAACCAGATACATACGCAACATGCAAGGCTGACCTCATGATAAGCGGCAACATCAACAAGTTCTCTTATCGCCTTGGTACGGTAGATCATCAGTACATTGCCTTTGGTTCAACCATCAGTCAGGATGGACATGCTGGCGAGAAGTTTGACTTCTGCATCAGCAATCCTCCTTTCGGCACACCTTGGAAGGAAGACCTGAAGAACTGGGGCATCGGTGACAAGAAAGAGATTACTGACCCTCGCTTCTTTGATGGAGTGAACTCTTTCATTCCTGACATTGGCGACTGTCAGATGCTTTTCCTCGCTAACAACATAAGCCGAATGAAGGACACTCCATTGGGAACTCGCATCGTTGAAGTTCACAATGGTTCTTCGCTGTTCACTGGCAATGCTGGTGGTGGCGAAAGCAATCTGCGTAAGTATATCATCGAGAACGACCTTCTTGAAGCTATCGTTGCTATGCCAGAGAATGACTTCTACAATACCGGCATCAGCACCTTTATATGGATAATTACTAACCGTAAGGAGGAACGTCGCAAAGGTTTTGTGCAACTCATAGATGCAAGCAAACTGTGCTCTCCACTTCGCAAGAACCTTGGCAGCAAAAATTGTGAGACAACAGAGGACGACCGTAATCGCATCCTTCAGTTGCTCATGGATTTCAAGGAAACTCCTGAAAGCAAGATATTCAAGAATGAGGAGTTTGGCTACTGGCAAGTGCCTGTGCTTCGTCCAAAGCGAGACAAGGAAGGTAACATTGTCCTCAAAAAGGGGAAGCCTGTCATGGCTTGCAACAAAAAGGAATCCGAGCAGATTCCGCTTCTCTATCCTGGTGGTATAGAAGCATTCTATGAAAAAGAGGTTAAGCCATACGACTCAGAAGCAGAGTTTGGTGAACCTATTATTGGTTATGAGCTATCCTTCACAAAGTATTTCTACAAACCCGTTCAGCTCCGCACTCTCGATGCCATCATGGAGGACATCCGTTGCATCGAGCGTGATACTGATGGATTGTTGGACGAGATAATGAAATAAGCGTATGACACAACGATACGATACATATAAGGATAGTGGAGTTCAATGGCTGGGAAATATTCCTGGTCATTGGGGATGTGTTCCAGTTCGTCGAATTGCACACGTCAACCCAACAAGAACAAAAAATCTTGAAGCAGATTCTTATGTTGGTTATGCGCCAATGGAAAAAATTAGATGTGACAAAATGAATCCGTCTAAGATTAAGGTATCTAAGCTTACTTCAGGATTAACATATTGCGAAGAGGGCGATATTGTTCTTGCAAAAGTTACTCCTTGCTTTGAGAATGGAAACTTGGCAATAGTTCCTCATGTAGAACAAGGATGTTGTTATGCAAGTTCAGAACTTTTTGTGTTTAGAGCAAAGGATAAAGTCTTACCTCGTTTTTTGTTCTATACATTTCTAAATCGTGGTTTTATAAATGCTGGAGCGTCAACTATGCGAGGTACTGGTGGCTTAAAACGAGTAACTACAGAATTTGCGAATAGTGCAGCTACCCCTCTTCCACCTTTATCTGAACAAAATCACATCGTTTCATATCTTGATGAAAAGTGTAGAAAGATTGACGAATGGTTAGATAAGAAGCAGAACGAAGTCGAAAATCTTCAAGAATTGAAACAACGAGCCATTGCAGATGCTGTGACACGAGGTCTCAATCCAAACGTCTCAATGAAACAAACCAATATACCTTGGTTGCCAGAAGTGCCAGAGCATTGGATGATTCTTCGAGCAAAGCACATGTTCAATAAAGAACAACGTCCTATTGAAGATGGGGACGATATTGTAACTTGTTTCCGTGATGGCGAAGTAACTTTGAGAAAGAACAGAAGAATAACAGGATTCACTGAAGCAACAGATTATAGCCATTATCAGCACATATGCAAAGGTGATCTCGTCATACATCAGATGGATGCTTTTGCTGGTTCTGCAGGTGTGTCGGATTCCGATGGTATGGGAACTCCCGTTCTAAGTGTTTGCACACCAAAGTCAAATAACATCTTGAATGAATATTATGCTCACATAGTGAGATTGATGGGCAAGAACGGTTTCATTCTATCATTGTATAGAGGAATCCGTGAACGTTCATCTGACTTTAGGTTTGATACGTTTGCTAATTTATGGCTTCCTGTACCACCCATCGAAGAGCAAAAGCAAATCGTCACTCACATCACCGAAAAGACCTCCAAGATAGACAAGCTCATTGCTAATATCAACAAGGAGATTGACGGTATAAAGGAATTTAAACAGCGTCTCATTAGTGATGTTGTTACTGGACAGATAAAAGTGTGCTAAATTATGGATAAGGAAACGAAATTTGAAAACACCCCAGCAATTACAGAGGAAGATTTGTTTGATGAAAGCATACCAGATGAAGACGAAGACGAATCTGCTTCAATGTATTGGCTATCTTTTCGTGAGCATATAGAGTATGACTTCCTTCAATCTCATCCCGAAATCTATAAGATATGCATTGGGAGGGCAGAATGGGGACTGACTGATGATGGACACTTCAGAGACGGAGGAATTTCATTTTTAGAAAATGTTGAAGATAAATTCAAGAACTCTTGGCTCTCAAATGCGAGAAAGACATTGGAGGTCAAACTTGTAGCCGCGTTGGTGGAATTGGATGTTATAACCCTTGATGAGTCATACTTGAATGACATTTATAAAAAATGGAGTTCTATAATAGAATCTCAAAAGATGGCATTTGATTTGAACGAATTATCTAGGGAACGAGAAGCTGAGAATATGCAATTCTTGTATGGTATCAATGTAAAAAACATTAGAGACAGACAAGAAGAAAACAATCTTATAGAGTTGACTAAATCATATTCTGATGCAATAAATAAAATTAAAAAGGATTTTAATCGTTAGACATAATATGGACACAACAGAAACAGGGCTTGAAAAGTTAATCGTTGACTGGCTACGTGACCATAATGGCTACGAGCAGGAAACTCCACATGCTTACAACAAGGATTTTGCCTTAGTTGACCAGTGGGTGGAACGATTCGTTACTGAAACTCAGCCAGAAAAGGTAAAACAGTCAATGTGCTTTGCCTCGCCAAGTGAGCGTTTCAAGTTCTTCACCCGTCTGTCAAACGAGATAACAAAGCGTGGTGTGACTGACGTTCTGCGCAAGGGATATAAGTTCAATGGTTCAACCTTTGATCTGTACTATCCGTTGCCATCAGAACTGAATCCAAGTGCTAAGGTTGCTTATGAGCATAACATCTTCGGTGTCATCCGTCAGGTGATGTACTCGAAGGTGAATACCAACGAGATAGACTTTGTGGTGTTCATCAATGGTCTGCCACTCGCTACATTCGAACTGAAGAACAACTACACAGGTCAGACATACGAGAATGCCATTGCTCAATATCGCACAGACAGAGACCCTAAGGAGCTGCTGCTACAGAAGAAACGTTGTGCAGTACACTTTGCCGTAGATGACTGCCAGGTATGGATGTGTACCGCATTGGCTGGCAAGGACTCCTGGTTCCTGCCGTTCAACTGCGGAGTGAATGGTGGTGCTGGCAATCCTGTCATTGAAGGAGACACCATGACCTCGTATCTCTGGAAGGATATACTGACCAAGCCTACACTCTCCAATATCATAGAGAACTTCGCACAGGTAATCAGTAGCGAAGACAAGAAGACTCACAAGGTGAAGGAAACAGTCATCTGGCCACGATACCATCAGCTGGATGCAGTTCGCACGTTGCTGAATGTGACAAAGATGTCGAACATAGGTCGCAGATTCCTCATTCAGCACAGTGCCGGAAGTGGTAAGTCAAACTCTATCACATGGCTTGCATATCAGCTCGTCACCTTGTTGCAACAGAATCAGGAACCATTCTTTGATAGTATCATTGTGGTAACTGACCGTGTGAACCTCGACAAGCAGATACGAGACAACATCAATGCCTTCCAGCGATTGAGCAATCTCGTAGGATGGGCAGATAAGTCTGGAACACTCCGTGAACTATTGACAGGAGGGAAAAAGATTATTATAAGTACCATCTTCAAGTTCTCATTCATCCTCGATGAGATTGGAAGTTCATTGAAGGACAAGCGTTTTGCAATAATCATTGATGAAGCACACAGCAGCCAGAACGGATCGCTGTCTGCTAATCTTGCTACAGGTATATCAGGAAACGCAACACCTATCATTCCTCTTCATTCAGAAGAAACGTCAATCGGTATGGTAGCAGAAGAACCTGCTCAGTATGGCGAACCAGAGGACATTGAAGACAAGATTCATAGAATCATAAAGGGAAGGAAGATGGCAAAGAATGCCAACTACTATGCCTTTACCGCCACACCTAAGAACAAGACTCTGGAAATGTTCGGTGATAAGGTGGAACGCATAAATGAGAAACCTCTGTACATTCCTTTCCACGAATACACTATGAAGCAAGCCATTGAGGAAGGTTTTATCCTCGATGTGCTGAAGAACTATACACCATATTCTTCTTATTATCGTGTATTGAAGGCTGTCGAAGACGATCCTGAATACGATAAGAAGAAGGCATTGGGCAAGATTCGTGCATACGTTGAGCGTCAGCCGGAAACGATTGAGAAAAAGGCTGAAATCATCGTTGAACACTTCCTGAAGAAAGTCTATATGAAGATTGGTGGCAAGGCTCGTGCCATGGTGATAACTAGTAGTATTGAGCGTGCCATTGAGTTCTACAAGGTGATTACCAAGATGCTTGAAGAGCGCAACAGCCCTTATAAGGCTATTGTAGCATTCACGGATAAGGTGATTAACGGCAAGGTAGTTACCGAAGCCGAGTTGAACGGATTCCCATCTGCCGAGATAGAACAGCGTGTAGAACAGGAACCTTATCGCTTTCTGATTGTAGCAGATAAGTTCCAGACAGGTTATGACCAGCCATTATTGCATACTATGTATGTGGATAAGCAGATTAGTGACCTGAAGGCTGTGCAGACACTTTCACGTCTGAACCGCTGTCATCCAAAGAAGCAAGATACCTTTGTTCTTGACTTTGCCAATGACCCAGAAATGATCCGCCTGTCATTCCAGAGGTATTACAAGACAACCATCCTCGAAGGAGAGTCTGATGTGAACAAGCTCAATGACCTCACCGAGACTATCGAGGCTTTCAACTTCTATACTCAGGATGATGTTGACCAAGTGGCAACACTCAAACTGATGGGAACGGATGAAGACCGTCCAAAGATAGACTCAATCATTGATGCCGTTGTGGTACGCTTCAAGGCAGAACTCAATGATGATGAGCAGATAAAGTGTAAGAGTGCCATCAAGAACTTCAACCGATGCTACCCTTATTTCTCTGCCATCATGCCGTATGAGAGTCCTGAGTGGGAGAAGCAGTATGTCTTCTATTCCCTTCTGGTCAAGAAGTTGCCAAAGTTGAGGATTGATGACTACACAGACGGCTTGCTGGATGACATCGACTTTGACAAGTATCGCATCGTGAAGGAAGAAGAACGTGCCATCGTTCTTGAAAACGAAGACACCAACGTCAAGCCTATTCCTGTAGGAACAGGTGGTGGTAAGCCACAGCCAGAAATGGATGCTTTGTCAAGTATCGTGAAGGACTTCAATGATACCTATGGCAATATTGAATGGAAGAATCGTGACGAAGTACAACGTCAGATCGAAGAATTGCCATCACGTATTGCAACAAGTGTTGACTTTGCAAATGCCGTTCGCAATGGCGACAAGCAGGTGGCACAGATAACCTTCAATGATGACATCATTAACATAGTCGCTGCAATGCTGGAGGAAAAGACAGAGTTCGTACAGACGTACTTTGCCAATCCAGACTTTCAGAACTTTGTGAATGCAAGGGTATTCCAGGCAGCAGTGAGTCAATTATCGAGTCAAAGAATATAAAAAATCCAAATAAAACAAAGATAATTTTTCCCTCGGACAGTTTTTGTCACATCTAAAAAGTAATTTTGCACCAAAAATTAACAGATATGAAGATTAATCAATTCATGGAGTACCGAATTCAAGTGCTTAAAGCCTTGGAAGAGTACAAGGAAGTACGTAAAAATGCCAACATCAATGACGCTGGCTTAAGTGCTTCTGTAGAGCGTAAAGCAGCTCCTTTTGTCAAGGGTCATTTTACCCTTGCGGTTGTAGGAAAAATGAGTGCAGGAAAATCTACATTCATTAATGCATTCCTTGGTAATAAAAACATATTGCCTACTGGTCATTTTCAAACTACGTGTGTATTAACAAAAATCGAATATGCAGAAGAAGAGTCTATCGAAATTGTATATGGAGATAATCACACGGAATGTATAAAAGGTGACATTTCTGGAAAACTCGGAAAATTAGTGGCAATTGAAGACGAATATAGTTCTTTGCCAGTAAATGACATTAACAAATTGATTGTAAAAGGATGGAACAAAGCAAAGATATGCGATCCCAAAATAATCAAAGGTATGGAAGAGACCTCTTGTAGAGCGATTGAAAAGAAAGTTCTTGAGCGATACATTGACAATCATCCAAAATCAAAAGTAGCGAAGGAAGTTACAATTAAATATCCATTGCATGAAGATTGCAAAGGTTGGCGAATTGTAGATACTCCTGGAGTTGAAGCAGTAGGTGGTATAGATATTGAAACAATCAATTTCCTAACAGCAAAAGCAGAAAATGGAGGTAACAATGTTGATGCCATTATTTTCCTTCACAAAGGAACAGATAATATAGAAGATAAAAGTATTAATGATTTTGTTAAGAATATTTTCAAGACATTATCAGATGATGCCAAAAAGCGCATATTCTTTGTTGTAACAAATGCTGCAGACGACACTTTCCAGAATAACGAAGAAGAGTATATGCGTAAGGCCAAAGCGTTGTTTGTAGATCCATACGGCATACAACCTGAACGACTTATTGCTGTGGATAGTTTGATGGAGATACTGTATAGGTATGTAACAATAGAACATAAAGATGTTGTTTCATTGCTAAAAGCTAAAACTGCCCCTGATTCTTCATGGAACGAACAGGTCTGGAAAATATGTCGCTCTTTGTTAAGAGATATTGAAGACACACTTGAAGATGCAGACAAAAATGTCAACAACGAGAACTTGACTGCCATGATTCAGGACTGGTCAAGTTTTGACAAACTACGTACAGTCTTGAATGAGTTTGTTAAAACAGAAAAAACGAACGCATACTATGACTTTTTGAAGACAATAAGCGAAGATATTAAATTATGTGTTGATCATCGAAAAAACGACATTACCCTGCTTCAGGAAGGAACCGAAAAGATGCAGGGGCAAATTCGAGCACTAAAAGAAGCAGAGCTGGAAAAGAATCTAACTCTCGGTTCAATTCGAAAGAAATTCGACAAAAACACAGTAAAGGAAAGATTCGCATTTATCGATCAAAGAGTAGAAAGTGAAATAGAGAGCTCTTCTGCTTCTTTTAAGGATATACGTAGAGAAGCCATAAATCTTTATGATTTAACCGATGCAAAGAAGGTAGCTTTATTTGCCGAAATGGCTTCGGAATTTAACAAGTACGTACAAGTTGGTACGAGTAAGGTGTTTTTTAAGAGACCAGATTTTGAGGAAATCGAGAAGCGTGCTACAGAAGATTCAAAATACAAAGAAGATGTAAAGAAAACTAGAAAGGTGCCAGGCATGTGCTGCGATGACTATGAAGAATACACAGAACATGCCAAAGGTGATGTTGACACAGAGAAAAAGCTTCGTCTCTTTAGAACAGAGACAGTCCGTCATATACGTCAAGAAGCAAATAAATTCAAAGAAGATATTCAGAAAGAAGTTGATGCCTATGTAAGCCAAGTTAATGTTTCTTTACAACAAGCTATAGACGATCAAAGGGCTCATTTGACTGAATTATTGGAGAAGTACAATGTATCTTCAGAAGAGCAATTGAACTCTATGATAGCAGAAGCAAGTAAAGAAATTGCATTAATGACTCAATTCTTGAATTCAATATCAAAATACTAATATGGAACAGCCAAATATCGATTACAAAGCAATAGCTGCAGACATATCAAATAGATGTAATCAATTGCTTCAATGCGTTGATGTTAATACCGTATCTGATACATTTGATGCAGTAAAAGAGATTGTTGAAATTGCTATAGAAAAGTATTCGTATAGTGTAAGTGAATACTGGATGGCAATGAATTCTGATGCAGATATATCTCGTAAAATTAAGTTTACTGATGTAGAGAATGGATATGAGAATCTTGTAAAAAAGTGGGTGAACCAAAACCCATTTAAGGCAGATTATCCTGAATGTCCTGAAAATCTTACAGAATCCTATGAAGAATATGCTGCCAGCCTGAACAAAAAAGCAATTGCAACAGCGGTTGCTGGAACTGCTGTCATCGGTACAGCATATGCAAGTGCTTCTTGTGCAAAAGGATGGCTCATTTTTGGTAACCCTATAGTTGCAATCGCAGCTGAATTAATAGGTCTTGCAGCTCTTTATACAGTTGTTCAAAATAAAAAGAAGACTAAACGCCAAGAAATTGACATTCAAGCAAAAGAATTAGAAGAACAGTTAAAGGCTTATAAGAACAGTCTTATTTCATCATTAACTGTTTCTGCTGAATCATATATCAAAAATTTTGTCGCCTTTTCAGACGATATTTTAACCAGTTTCTGACATGGCAGTAAGAAGAAATTCAAGAAATAAAGCTTTGATGGCAGACCTTGACAATCGTGCTAAAGAAGTTAAACTTCAAGAGCAAGAATACAAGGATCCAAAATCAAATAATGATGTTGTGGTTAAGGAAGAGGTCACAGAGACACCTGATGTCCCTACTGCAATTTTCAAAGAAAAGTCATCGATTGTAAAAAAGCAATTCTCTGATGCTATTGGGTCATTTGACACTATAATTACGAAATCATATCTTTCACATTTGACTTCTTATGAGGTCGTACCATGTACAAATGAGCCGATTTCGAATATGCGTTGGGTAAAAGTAAATGAAATTGTTTATGAGAAAAATGAATTTTTTGTAGACAAATTATCAATGCTTTACAATGCATTGCATTCATCTGCCCGAAACGTATGTTTTTTGTTAAGAAGAGGCTATTGTACTAGTAATAAATCAGCAGTAGAAATTTTCATTGGTACAACAGACGCAAATTCAGATGACGACAAGAATGTCTCTGGAGATATTCTTCAGCGTGGTTTGAAAGGACTATTTCCTGGAGTATCATCAGAAGTAAGTTGCGACATAATCAAAGAGTTAAAAGCATCATTGGAAAATGACAATGCTATTTCTTGTGTTTCTGGCGTAGCATCACTAAGAGAAAACGACAAAAGAGAGCGTTTTGTACAAGGTTTAGAAAAGTTAATTGATTCTACAAGCGGACTTAAGTTCGCCGTATGTTTTGTTGCAGAACGAGTTGAAGACAGTGAATGCTCTTCTATATTATCTAACTATGAGAGTCTTCATTCTGCTATTGCTCCAATGTCAGAAATGCAGCTTTCTTTTTCTCAAAATGAAACACGAGGAATCAATGAAACTAGTTCCAAGACATTTACAGAAACTGTAGGTGCATCTCTATCAAAAACAATAACAAAAGGTTCGTCTCATTCCAAATCACATACAGAAGGTACATCCGATACTTATAGTGAAACATACGGAAATTCAGATTCTGCAAGTCTTATATTGATTTCGAGCTCAGACAACTATTCTGAATCATTTAGTAGTACGTCAACCTCGTCGGATACAGAAACAGATACAACCAACAAATCACGTTCTGACCAGAAATCTGTTAATGTTGCTTCGTCTGATGCCGTTCTACAAGGAAAAGGGTCTCATACAGACAAGCAGAATGGCTTCACACAGCAAATTACACTTCAAGACAGGAGAGTAAAGCATTACCAAGAACTTTTGGATAAAGAGATTGATAGACTGCAAAATGCATTACCATATGGCTTATGGTCAATGGGCACTTATTTTATTGCAGAAGATGACACTACAGCAAAAGCTCTTGCAGGTTTATACAAAGGCTGTATTGTCGGTGACGATTCATATTCACAGGTCTTTACTGTTAATAACTGGAGTAAGAATGACTGTAATACGAAAAAGGTCGCTAAGCATTTATTAGCATGTCAACATCCTCGTTTTTTGTTACCTTCTAAGATAGAAGTATCTTCTGGTTCATTAGTAAGTAGTAAAGAACTTGCTATTCACATGTCGCTTCCTCAAACCAGTGTTCCCGGGATATTGGTTCGAGAAGAAACTCCATTTGGTAGAGAAGTCAAGACTAACCTAGATTTGACGGATCTAAATTCAATTACGATAGGTAATATCTTACATCTAGGAGAAGAATATAAACTGCCTGTACGTTTATCTCTAGACGAATTGTCTAAACACATGTTTGTAACAGGTTCAACTGGAAGTGGAAAATCGAACACTATGTATTTGATCCTCTCTCAATTAAAACAGAAAGGCATCAAGTTTATGGTGGTAGAACCAGCAAAAGGTGAATACAAACATGTTTTTGGAAATGATGAAGATGTAACCGTTTATTCAAATTCGCCAAAATGTGGAAAACTTCTCCAAATAAATCCTTTCGCATTTCCTTTCAAGTCAACAGATTTATTAGAACATGTTGATCGTCTCGTAGAGATTTTTAATGCATGCTGGCCTATGTATGCTGCCATGCCTTCGGTTCTGAAAAAATCTATTATTACAGCATATGAAAAATGTGGTTGGAATCTCCTATCATCTGAGAATGAATATAAAATCGGTGAAGAACCAATATATCCATCAATAGATGATGTCTTGTTATGTTTGAAGGATTATATTAATAATTCTGAATATTCAGATGAAACAAAGGGCGACTACAAGGGAGCTCTTGAAACACGTCTAAGTGATCTCAATTCAGGATTATTAGGTCTGATGTTCTCAGGGAATCCTATACCAGATGCTGAATTGTTTAACAATAATTCGATTATTGATTTAAGTCGAATCGGTTCAGCAGAAACAAAGGCTTTGATAATGGGATTTATGGTCATGAAGCTTAATGAGTTCAGAATGTCAGAAGGTGGAATGAACAGAACACTTAATCATGTAACGATCCTTGAAGAAGCTCATAATTTGTTGAAAAAAACCTCAACTGATCAAAGTCAGGAAAATTCAAATCTTGCAGGAAAATCTGTTGAGATGATTTCAAATAGTATTGCTGAAATGAGAACCTATGGTGAGGGCTTTATTATTGTGGATCAGGCACCAGCATTGCTGGATTCCTCTGCAATAAGAAATACCAACACCAAAATTGTTATGGCACTACCTGAAGACAACGACAGGACAGCAGCAGGAAAGTCTATGGCTTTAACAGACGATCAAATCGATCAAATTGCCAAACAGAACGTCGGAGAGGCTGTTGTATATCAAAATAGCTGGGAGGAAGCTGTTCAATGTAAAATCCATCAGTATGACTATGATATAATTAAAAGATATACAAAGCATTACGAAATGCCTCCAGTTTCACAAAGGGTAGTTAGAGCAGAAATAATAAACTTCTTGTTGTATAAACTTACAAATAACAATATTGATATTCAACAAGTTACTAAATGTGTAGAAAGAGATTCTATGCCATCATCTTTGAGAATTTCTCTTTTAGAATTATTGCAAGAATATCGGAATGAAGGAACAGTGATACTTTGGGAAAAGAAAAACTTCTCAAAACTTATGTCCATAGTAGCAGATTATCTTCAGATTGATACAGACGTAATAAAAATCAAAAGGCTCATAATATCAATTAAAGATATTCCAAAGTACAGAATTCTCTTCGATGAGTTATTATTAAATACAATTCAAGGTTCTGTTGATTTACAAACTCTCTATTATATTGAACAGGGGTATTCAAAAACAATGCGACCTGAATTATATGAGCAGTGGAAAGAAACATTTAAAATTAAATAAGTTATGCCATTCATTGTAGATGATATAGCAGTCGCTGCTGTCACAGCGGAGGCTGCATCTGCTGCAACAGGGTCTGCCTTAGCTGTTGAAGCGACAGGGTCTGCTGTGGCAGTAGAAGCGGCTACAGCAGCAACAGGTGCTACAGCTATAGAAGCAACTGCCACCGCAGAATTGACAGCAGCTGCGGAATCTACAGTTGCATCGGAGGTGACAACTGCTTTGGATGTGGTTTCAGAAGGATCCACACTAACAGATATACCAAATCTGGAAGGTGATCTGATTTGCCAAGGAACGGATAGAACTATTGATTTGTCCGATGCTACGTTTGTAGATGAATTTCCACATGGTGAATCAGCAGAGACAACAACAAATATCGGAAGTATAGATGAAAATGTTTTTTATGATGAATTTCCATCAAATGACTTTTCTGCCCCAAAAACTACCGATGGCTCTGAGAATTTGACAGAAACGGCTGATAACAATTGCAGTGAAACAGACGTTGATTCCCCTCGCTCAATAAAAACTATTAATGATTCACTCGTTGGCCAAAATCATCCAGAAACTGGAGTTCCATACGTAGAGAAAGAAGTAGTTACTGATACAGGTGAAAAAGTAAAAGGAGTTTTTCCTCAATTTGAAAGTAAAGTTGATGTTCAATTACCAGAGGACATGGAGCAAGCTCCCGATAGGACACAATTTGCGGAATGTAATAAGCAATTAGCCGAAAAAGTTGCAAATGATCCTGAATTAAGAGCACAATTTACGGAAGATCAATTGGCAGATATTGAAGACGGATATACCCCTGATGGTTATACCTGGCATCATAACGAGGAAAAAGGCAAAATGCAACTTGTTGATACTGATATTCACAGCCAAACTCGACACACTGGAGGTCGAAATATTTGGGGTGGTGGAACAGAAAATAGACATTAAATTATAAAGATATGAATATAACATGGAAAAGAGGCTCACATATTGATGAGTCAATTATTAAGGAAGTTGAAACGACCTTTAATATTTCTCTGCCAGAGGACTATAAAAAGGTTATTGCAGAAAATAATAATGCTCGTCCTTCTATAAGTACATTTGACACAGAAGTATCTAAAGAACATGTATTCAAGAAACTTCTGTCTCTTAAACATGACGATATAGAGAACGTATACAAAGCAAAAAAGGTTCTTTCAACTGTAGATGATAGTTTATTTCCTTTTGCAAACGATCCTGCCGGAAATCTAATTTGCTTAAAGAATGGAACTGTTGTCTATTGGTTACATGAAGATGACTCTATCCTTAAGGTAGCTAATAGTTTTACAGAATTCTTGTCTTCTTTATACTAATGTCCAAACTAAAGAAATGTCTATATCTCATAGATCTCCTGTCACGCAGGGGACCTATGAGTTTGAAAGAAATCAACGAACATTATCAGTACTCGTCATTATATGATGGCGAGATAATTCCTCGTACATTTGCAAGATACAAGGATTACATCGCAGAGACATTTCCTTGTTACATCGAGTATAATAATGCTACCAATGAGTACAGCTTAAAGCGTTATCATCAATATGGTCAAGATGACTCTCTGTATAATTATCTGTTATCAGCCTATCATATTGAGGGTATGAGCGAGCTTGCCGTTAAGCACCGCGATAAGGTAAAGTTGTATGAAGCACCAACTGGTGTAGAAAATGTTCAGATCATCCTTGAAGCTATTGATAAACAAAAGGGAATAGAGTGTGACTACTATTCTTTTGACAGAGCGACCAAAAAACAACAATTGTTGATTCCATATTTCCTTAAAACATGGGAGCAACGTTGGTATCTAGCTGCAGAACCAGACAACCATCATCATGGCATATCCATCTTTGCACTAGAAAGAATGGACAATATACGACTAACAGAACAGAAGATGTTGCCAAGCAATGATGTGACAGCTGATGAATACTGGGAAGGAAGCTTTGGCGTAAACCATAGTGATAATCAGGTGCCAGAACGAATTGTAATCAAAGTATATGGATCACAGGTAAATTATGTTCGTGCCCTTCCAATTCATGAGTCACAAAAGGAACTGGAAAGTAACGAGGAATATACCTTGTTTGAATACCATATTGTACCTTGTTACAATCTGTACCAACAGTTGCTCTGGCATAGAGAAAAACTTGAAATCGTAGAACCTATCCACATGCGTGAAGAAATGGCGAAAATCATTAGAGCCATGACAGCTCTATACAAATAGGTAGAAAAAATACAGAAAATCTTAAATTATTTGGCAGGTCGGACACCATTTGTCCGTACCTGCCTATAATTTTGCACCCAGATTCAATAACCAATTCATAAAATCTGAAAAAATGAGAACTGACATTGATCTGGAGTTTTTGCAGTATTGCAGCAATACTGAACTTCGCGAATTATGTGACATGCTTACGCATGATGAAGAGGGCAACATCCGCTTCAGTGAGAAACTGACAGAGAAGGATTCCTACATTGAGAACTATCCTGATAACTGCAAATCCCTTTGGAAGGATATTGCAATGGAACTGCAATTGTTTGGAGGAAACACATTTGCAAACATCTTCCGTCACGGACATGGACCTGCATACGAAAGCATTGTTTATGACGTATGTAAAGAAATGGAGGTTGAGAACATTGATGAACATGACACTGCCGAAGATATGGAAAAAGCATTGCTCGACAAGGTTACAGAGAAGATGCTTGATGAGCTTACATACGAACAGCGCAAACAAGTCATGAAGGATTTGAACATCAAGCGTCGTACCTATAACAAACAAGCAGTTATGGCAGCGTTGTTGTTGACAAGACGCATAAATCTGAGACTTTATAACTATGTCATGTCGTATATTCTCAGAATGGTTACGCAACTTCTTATCGGCAGAGGTGTATTAACTGCTGGATTTGGACTGTTGTCTCGTGGTCTTGGTATAATGATGGGACCTGTTGGCTGGATAGTCCTTTCAGGTTGGACAGCTTGGGATATTGCCGGACCAGCTTATCGTGTTACAGTTCCTGCTGTAATACAGGTTGCATTCCTTAGAATGAAATACAACGCAAAATGTCTCACCGATAACTATGAATGTGTATGAAAGCGACCGATATAATGCACCCGGAAGACCAGAAGGCTATTGGGGCCTTGAAGAAGATTCCCTTCATTGATGAAATGTGCCGTTCTTGCATGGAGATTGCCTACGAGAAAATATATCG
>OBLI01002274.1_pt1 | contig 16621 bp, 15 predicted proteins | sample 1519701 | NCBI WGS metagenome assembly OBLI01 (sample SAMEA3663005, study PRJEB22513) | pig gut metagenome | biome: pig gut; feature: pig-associated habitat; material: faeces | place: France | collected 2012 | reverse complement strand
TTCGTGCCATGAAAAGCACCTCCTTTTCCTCGTATTATATATCATCATATACGAGTAAAAAGTGTCAACAATTATGATACAGCATCAGATTTACATTTTTTCACCCATCAATTTTCTGATATAACAGCTTCTATACAGTATAAAAATCAAACTGTATGAACCTAATAATGCCACGACAACATTAATAACAGCATTGAAATATGGATTTACCACTCCATTAAACAGAGAAATAGAAACATAGATAAGCTGCTGATGCAGCAAATATATTGGCATCGTCTTCTTGCTAAATGCTAGAAAATATTTATTATTTTGCCAAGCAATTTTCCTGGCAATTTCCATCAAGACTACAAATGCCATAACAGCACCTGTTGCACTTACAACAATGGAAAGCAGCGTCTTAAAAACTTTACCAACAATGCCACCATAGTCACCAGCATATATCATCAGCACATAAAGCAATACATACAACAATATCCACAAAATAGGTGAGAGCCTTTGTACATTTCCCATCCCATATTGACGAATCTTGAAACCAACCACAAAGTAAATAAAATACCTGCATGCAGTCCAAATGCAAAATACATTAGGAAATACTTTCCCACCTATGAGTCCCATCAGCAGCAAAAACAATGTCATACAAACTGCAAATTTATTGCTTGCATATAATTTATCTGAAACTATCCATGCCAGCAAAAAAACATCAAACAGCATCCATAAAAACCATAACTGACTTGGCGATGTAGCTAATACATATTTTACGAAAACATCTTTTATGCTCAAATCAAAAAAATACACTGAAAATGGTACAACCCACAATACAGAAACAAAAATGTAAGGAACAATCAGCCTCTGCAACTTGTTTTTACAGAAAGGCACAAATTCTGCATATTTACCACGCTCATACCGCAGATAGCAGTATAAATATGCCGCTACAAGAGTAAATGCCTGGGTACGAAAATAACTGGCAAACAAAGTTAACTCACGCAAAAAATGGGAAGTATAAACAGGTGATTCACTAAACCAATCTACTCCTGCCCAAAAAATCATGCTATGATGAATAACCACCCACATCATCAATATTGTTTTTACAAAGTTACAATTAATTAAATCGTCATTACATTCTGATTGATTGAGCCTAATAAATTCCACAACAGATGTCAACTCCCATACAATATAAAACATACTATACTATTAATTTAACAAAAGCAGTCTATAATCCAACCCTTTAAATCATGCTTTTTCCTTTTTCTCCTGAAAAGATACACATAGCATTTTCGTATAAATTCTACATAAAAGAACTCTGTTATCTTTAGCTATAGACACAACAGCTATATACGAAATAAAAAACACAATACCAGCAAGAACAACTCCCCATAAATTGTAAAAATAACTTCTAACGAAAATTGCAAATATGCAAGCTATGGATGAAGAAAATACTGGAAAAGCACTATTTTTGCAAATACGAATAGCAGAAAATCCAAGATACTTTCTGGCTAAAAATATCTTAACTACATCTAGTTCCAGAGAACACAAGCTTACACCTATAACCAAATAATAGAACTCCATAGACGATGTAAAATATATTACTAAAAGCACAACAGGAAAATATAACACCTGTGAATATGTAGAAATTTTAGGCAAACCTTTAGCTCGCAATGCTTCACTTACCATAGAGTTTATTGTAATGGAAAATATTCCTACTAATCCTAGAAGTCCCACCAAAAAATCAGCTTCATGCCACTGCTCACCTAATAACAATCCAACTATAATATCCCGAAAAGCAAAAACGGCAAAACCAAGCGGTGCCATAATCAAAATGCAAACTTTCTGCATCTTATAAAATGTATCTTTAAACTCATCATCATTATTCTGTAAACGTGATAAAGCTGAAAATAAAACTGGCATAATCGAACCAGTTAATAACGAAAAGATCGCCGATGTAAGAGTACTACCGCCTCTAAATATCCCTAAATAATAGCTACTTAATAAATTGCCGATTAACAAAAACTGCCCCCAGGTACTCAGCCAAATACTTATAGACTCAAGCAACGTCCACAAGGAAAATGACAGCATTTTTAGCAATATATTAATATCAAACATGAAAGATATAGGCAACGGAGAATATATCCCCTGAAAAACACAAGTGGCAATTTGCTGCACCAGCATACCTATTATCAAAGACCAATAATCAAACCCCAAAATAGCCAGTGGAATAGTCACTACGATTGGTATGCCAATCGTTATAATGCGCAATTTGAATAACAATTTAAACTGAAAATCTCGTTTAAAAATAGCCGATTGCATACCGCTGAAAGAATTAAACAAAATTCCACTTCCTGCGACACACAATCCTGCCTGTATCTCAGGTGCACCTAAAAATAATGCTATCCTACCAGAAAAAAGGCAAATAACCAACCAGATTGCAACCGCTGATGTACAACATGTCACAAGTGCCGTCATAAAGGCACTCTTTTTATCATTCTCATCACAAAAATCATGCTGTACAAAATATTTTTGAAATCCTGCATCTGCAAACATTTCTGCAAAAGAAGTAACTACCAAAATAGCAGCTACAACTCCAAATGCCTCCGGCGTAAGTACATGTGCCAAAATCGCACCTGTAACAGGGGTAATTAATTTTCCTAAAATCTCTGTAGCAAATGTCCACTGGGTAGCATGTTTTATTCTATTATCCATCTTGTTATCTGCATTCATTATGTTAAACAAACCTTTACATACTCAATAAAAAGCTTCCTTCCAACTGCTACAAGGTGTAACTGGCAATTTTTCATCACTTAAAATTTCATGCCACCTTTTACCATCCCATTTAGACTCATTAGATACAATTTCCGCCACATCATTCTCACCCACCAATGGATATTTGCCATTACATATTCTCCTTGCTTGATTTATAGCATGCATATACTCCATCCTGGCACCATATAATGTAGCTATGACCTCATCAAAAGTAACAGGGTTATCACCTACTCCAATTAGCCCTATTGGAACAGCAGATGGTGCTAAAGGTCCCTCTTTATCTCCGACAATAATCATATCTGCGACAATCAAATATTTCCTGACTTTTTTATCACGCAAATTTCCCTTATTATCTGCATAAAAAATTATTTTATTAAGATCTGTTATAGTTTTGCTAATAGTATTATTGCCATACCAACTTCCTTCAGAATATTTTTCATTACCAAGGTGCCTTGCTAACACTCTATCAATTCGGCATAACTGATTAAGCAGCCAAGCAGCCTTTCTTCGATGCTGTGTTTGAAGAAGACGATTTCTCCAATCCAGCAAAAAATTTTCTGCATCGCGAAACAACGACTTGCTTTTATATGCATCTCCACCGTTATTCTCATCAAGCAAAGCACCATTTGTGTGATGAGGCAAATATTCTTTTCTAGTGCAAGCACCCACACAATTCTTTAATGCAGCAGTTATCCCCGCCTTTCTATGCATTTTACATTTGGGCATGTTAATGATAACATCTGCATTTAATACATCTTCAGAAATAGCATATTCATGAATATCAGCGTTGTGATGCCTATTTAATATATCAGGGTCATAATCCGTTATACGCATGGCAGAAATTTGCTTTTCCGACAATCCTGCAAATTCACTATCTTCATTGAGTTGCACAACAATGCCTTTTTGATTTGAATTCTCCTGATATACATACAGTCCATTTTGTCTAACACTTCTAATTCCCCGCATATCCTTTAATTCTATGCTAATATTATTTATATTTTTCTTGTAAAAATCCATTAATTTATCATAACCACTATCCTTTATTAACTTATCAAAATCACATGCTTGCATAGGCGCATCAGCAACAATTATTTTTCCTCTGCCATTCAAAGCTTTAACTACATAATCTACAACTGGTGCCACCACAGAAGGCTGAGTATACAAACATTCTTCCCCTTCGCCTGAAGTATTAATATGCATGACCATATTAGGCTTAATAAGCACGGTATCACCAGACTCTATAAATTCAGACAACGGATTCCATTCTTCCATTCCATAATGTTCTGAATCAAGCCCCATCATACGAAAAGCTTCTCTTATCGCATCATATACAAAATTTTCAGAATCTGATATTTCAGAAAAAATATATTCAGGATATTTCTTTGACGGACGAAACGAACCTTCCTGAAAATAATACATATGATTTGTTTTGTACAAAACCACTTTACTCATCATATATCCTTCCCTCATCAAAATTTTCAATAAAACTACGCCAATAAATTGCTATGCACGAGGTAGCTTTATCCAATCTCCCAATATCCGATCATATTTTTCTGGATAAAATTCTTCCATACCTGATCCTGGAAAAAACGTCATTTCACCAAAATAAACCTTGTTATTAATTTCATAAAAATCTACTCGTACAAAAACTATACCATCAGCTAATTTTTCTGCCAGATTTTTCATTAACTCAAAATTGACAGGTTTTGGTATTGAACCTACCTTGGCAGCTGGATAATGTCGCTCAAAAGTCATCTGATTCCAGTCATTATCAAAAAAAGTTACTTTTAGCCCATCATCAGAGTGTCTATCTGTGCAAGTAAATACACATCTCACGATTCCATTAAAACACATAAATTTATAATCTGTTATATCATCCTGACCTGACTCTGACTGCTTTTCATCAACCATAAATTTCTCAGCAATAATTCTAGGTGGAACATTCTTATACGGCCACTCATATCCCCAATAATAGAAATTATACCTAAGGCCATTTTCTAACTTTTTCTTTATGGAGACTTTATCCATCTCTAACTTATCAGTAACAACAACTACACTTCCACTATCGTGAGTACATTTTAATACAAACTGATTAGGTAATTCATCAAAATCAATTTCATCAAAATGTTCCCATACGCCTAAAGTTGGAATTATATACTGCTCACCAATTTTCTCTGCCACATATTTCTTAACAGAATATTTATCAACCATTGTAGTATACAGAGGATTATGATCATACAATTTCAGCCACTGCAATTTTTCATTAAATGTTTTTGGATTCTCTAGATCAAGCGGATACCCCATATTTTTCTTAAACATTCTTTTTAATACATATTTAGGACTTACAAATCTACGATAGAAAAAACGGACATCACGATATCTCATCGTTACAAAATTAAATATACTTTTTTGTATTGTTTCTTCCATAAATTACCTCATATACATATCCAATTCTCCATATTACATTAAACTAGACAGATTAACTGAAATTCATAAAAGTAACCTTATATTATAAAGTAATATTACTCTCAAATTTCCCAATTTCCTCCGGCGTTCCCAAAACATGCACCTTTTCTGACGAAATAGATTGAATATACACATCATATTTATTTTTTATCATCCAATTATACATAGGAGCAATATATTCTTCCCCGTGTTCAAGCCTTGCACCATTACCATAATATTCATAGTAAATATTTTCGTATAACTCAGCTGATGAAAAATAATAAGCACCTATGGAACAATTATCTGATATACGCTCTTTTTCTCTAACTTCTAAAGCTCGCCCATCCACGTCCAGCTTCACAAAACTCCAGTGATTTCCCTCAGAAGAAAAGCAAGGAATAAAACCATCACCATGTATACTTTCTTTCCTCAATCCATCCGATTCAACATATGTATCAATATTGTATATAAATAATTCATCTTCAGATTTCCAAAGATTCTTTGCAAATAACACTGTTTCTGCCTGCCCTTTGGTTACATCTTTTAATTCCACAATCTTTCCTTTAATGCCAATGTCTTTACATTTATCCGTAATAAAATCTACAGCATTATCATCTTTTCTAACACAAAAAATAAAGTCTTCATCAAAAAAATTCTTTAAACTAAGCATTGACCACTCAAACAAAGTTTTATTTAATACCATAATTTCGTACTTGGGAACACTATATCCAGCCTTTCTAAAACGTGAGCCTAACCCACCCATAGTAATGACAACATTCATTTTCTACACCTCGAGTTTTCGCACAACAAAGATAATTCTTCTACATTACAAGATAAAAATTCATTTGGACGCACTGCTCTGTCATCAACATAAAAACCTTTTTCTCCCGGCCAAGGTTTACCATATAGAATTTCATCATATGGTATGGCCCATACTTCTAACCATTTCAATAAAGTTTTAGCAGTATTGGCATTGATTAATCCTAAATTGCCGCTATAAGTCTTCATATTTCTAGAAGTAAACAAAACAATTCTGGCACCTTGCTCATGATAGAATTTTATCTTTTGTATAACATCCTTAAATGGAACTAAGTCTTCATAACGCTCGTCCTTCTCTTTAATAGGACAAATAGTACCATCAATATCAAAAATAAAGGATAAACCTGACATACTTTTTTCATTCATACAATTCACCTACCAGCATCCATATCAATAACCTTTTCTAATAACTGACAAGCTGTCGCCAACATAGCATATTGCCTTCTCAATGAATCACTATGTAAAGAAATCATACTAAAAAATAGTATTGATTCAATTAAACGAACAGATTGCATATTGGTTAATTGTGCCTCAAAAACTTTGCTGAAAATCTTCCATATTGCCTGATTGTCCTTTAATATGTTGTAATGTATTTCCGTTCCATCAACATAAAGATCAAACATATCCTCTATAATGTAATCATATTTCCCTTCCAAGCTATGGCATAACTTCGCAAGTTCATATCTAGAATCCCCATATATGTCAAATAATCCAAAATTGCCACGCGGATCAATCAATCGCAAGAAATCATATGAATCTTCAACTAAAATATTGGTAAAACACAAGTCTCCGTGAATAATAGAAAAAAACTGCTCTCCATCACTTATTAAATATTTTTTTACATAATCAGGAAGCATCTCCAAAACTTCATTCAAAGACCAATATCTCTTACCATTTACTTTTATTGCATTATCAAAAAAAACATCAAAATGCTCTATGTCTTTTAGTTTTTCTAATCTTTGTTTTGTTTTTTCAATATACACATTCCATAATGACTGCTTAATATCCTCTGAACGTCCAGTAATTTTAAATGTTCCCATATCATTTATAGAAAAAAGTATTCTTTCAAAAATGGACTTCCACTTTGCTTCCGAATAATCACCATATAGTAGCATCTCATGCAATGTACGATATCCATAGTATTCCATTTTTACAAAAGGTTCTTTAAAGTCTAACGAATATTCATAAACTCTTGGCAAAAGGTATTGCAATTGTTTTGGCATTCGCAAATACCAGGATATTTCATTAATTAACTTCTCAGTATTTTTACTTTTTTTAGTTAAAACACCTCGTTCCTTATCAACTAATATAGTATTAAATTCTCTAGCTGCCACATGTGTTTTAGCTTGATTGTACATCTCATTATGTCCTACATCTAACCATTGTTTCGCTGGTATAAATGAAATCTGCTGCTCATAACTATACTTTTGCAACGCACTGTAAAAAGAATCAGTATCTGTATATTCATCAGCAATAGCAAGTTCCTCTAAAAAAAGATTTACATTCGAAATGCCAAATACACCAACAAAAAGTTTCCTATATTTTTTAGTACATACGTCATCAATATTATCTGAATCCTTTTCCAATATATCTCTCAGCTGACCATTTTCATCTGAAAACCATGTCCATTTGCTATCCATCCCTCTAACAGAATAAAAAGCAAAATCATTCGATACTTTACATAACTCATCCTTTAACAATGTATCTGCAAAATTAATATATGCACATTCGATAGGAATTTCACTGTTATCAACTATGGACTGGATTCCATATCTTATGGTATACCCCAAGTCTCCAATCTTATCTAAATGTATAACCTTTATTGGAAGCTTCTTTAATTGTATATATTCTTTTATTTTATCTGACTTCTCAAAAGTTATTGCATAGACTTCATCCACAACATTTTTATACTTTTCGTATATATGTGACAACATCGGCCTATCATGTAGAGGAAACAGTCCTGTAGGCAACTTGCCAAATTTTTGTTGCATCTCATTAGATATTAAAACTGCTGTTGGAATAAGTAATACTTTCATGTAAATCCACCTCAAACAATAAGGCTCAAGCCTTTTCTAATGTTTCTACAATATATTCAGCTACCTTTATTGGTGCCCACTTCTTTTCATAGTTTTCTATAATATTTTTCGGTGACACTGATGGTAACCGTCTCAGCTGTTGTTCATAGTCTTCCCAATTTACATTATCATTCAACAAATATCCCATCTCCACTAACTCAACAACTTCATCATCAAAATCTTGATACCATTTTACATGCAGCTTATCTGTAACAATGCCTGTACCTACTAAAAAACTCTCAATAAATCTATTAGGTATAGATAGCCTGTAACCAGACACATTCATATTGTATTGAAACTGAGATATATGTGAACAAAACTCATCTAACGGAATTACCTCACCTTTCTTCTTTTCTCCATTGATAACTCTTGCGTCACACAAATCCAGCTTAGAAACTATATCAGCAACAACAGCTCTTTTTTCATTCGGATGCTGTATCCTATTTATATACGCACCTAACAAATCAGCTTCCTTATCAAAATCAACATTCTCTATGCAGACTTCATTAGGCACAGGTCCTTTACTATCACCAAAATAACACATAAATCTTTTACTTTTAGCAAGACTTCTATCTTTTAAATAACTTGAATATCCTTCTTGTAAAGTCTTAAATGACAACGAATCAAACGAATTTTTCTTAACTAACCGTCTAGGCCCAATCATAAGGGGCTTTATTTTATGTGTATATTTTTCAAAATGCTCAATCACTCTATGCTTACCATACCCCATCAACGGTACACTTTTATCTACATGCTTATGGTCTTGCCAAGGAATTTTAATATCATCAGTGAGGGAAAAATAATCTTCACATATATCTTTCGGATACTGCATTTTGAAATACACATCACAGTCAATTAAAGACTCTTCATCAAACAAAAAAGGAGAATCTGCACTATCTATGCAAAATTTTTTCTTTTTTCCTTGAGCAGACAAAAAATACCCACACATATTATATGAATCTCTGCCTATCTTTAACTTAAACTTAGATAGAACAGAAGCCAATATGGTTGCATTAATTCTATCCCCTAATCCTAAATTAAATGCAAAATCTATATCGTCTTGCTCTTTTAATTCATAAAGACCTAACAAAAACCACTGAAAATACTTCCATCGATGACCTGAAGTAATAACAACTTTATTACGCTTTAACATAATACCCTCTCAGTAAAAAATAGAATGAGACATATAAATTATATGATACATAAAATTTATTAACACAAAAATACAAAACCATATTTTCACATACTTATTTATACGTAAATATATATCATCTCTATATATTTTGAATAAAATATGACAAATATATGGATAAAACATAAAAAACCAACTAACAATCCAAATAGGACGTGCTATTAAATCCGTTGAAATAACACTAGATGTCAATCCGACAAAACAAAACATCACTAACATTATACTTATATTCAAAAAAACTCTTATTGACTCAGCCTTGCAATCTTTAGGAATCCTATGTTTTATATACAAGGATAAAAAATACACAATGAAAACATCTATCCATAAATAAACATATCTAAACATTGAAATAGCTGAATCCTTATCAGAATATGACAAAAACTTTAATCCAACACCTACAAAAAAATCATTGTTGAATGACATCAAAATATTGACTATATCCTCGAATTTACTTTGATATATGACTATTATTCCAGCCAAAATAATAATAAAATATCTCATAAAGTTAGCCATAAATCTTGCTAAAAACATAATCAATACTCCCTGATGAAAAAAACACATAAAAAAAGCAACTACTCTACAAGTAAATATGCTCTTTTTTATTAATAAATCTCGAGCAAATAATGCACTAACTATTGCAGTTGCTAACGGCATTCGTATATTAGTAAAAATATACAAATATGATTGCGACAACACACATCCAAGAATAGTTAGACATTTTATACGTTCAGATATTTGCAATTCTTTACCTATAACATTTAACATATAAATCATCACACCATAAGACAATATGACCGTAGCAATTGGCAGTAATATATCACAGTCGAAAAGTGAAAAAAAATATATATACGCTTTGCTTCCAATTACCCCATCGTATGTCCGTAAGCCTTCCCAGCCTCTAGTTCTAAACCAAAACATTTCATTAAAAATTCGAAATGTATCCAACTGTATATCATGATACAAATACGCTTCAACAGGATCAAAGATCGCAGCTGGAATGGCTATAGTCATCAAAATAAAAAGACTATATATCTTTGCATTTAGACGAAACAAATACATCATCAAATATATAAAAGTCAAGAACAAAAACACATAAAAAAACATGACTTTCTCCCATAATGTTATGCTGAAATATTCATTTTACTTGCATATGTTCACAAAACATATCAGCTACATCTTTTATATCATATCCGCTCATTTTCAAACAATTACAATATAATTCCCTATCATTGTCATCATTACATTTCTTCAAAGCTGTTTTGGCCCACTCATTCGGAGTATCTTCCAACGATAAAAAAGATACCCTATCTGTTAACTTGCACTCAGCAGTTATAGAATCAGATACTAAACATGGCAATCCAGTAGCTTGTGCTTCAATAACCACATTAGGCATACCTTCATAGAACGAAGGAAAAACCATAACATCCATAGCCATTAAGCACTTTCTTACATCGTTTCTTATACCAGCAAATACTACTCTGTTTTCCAGCCCTAATCGTTTTATTTTCAATTTTATCTCGTTTTCCAGCACTCCTCCTCCAATCAAAAACAAAACGGCATTTTCCTTTATTTGAGAGATTTCATAAAAGACATCAATTAGAAAACTGTGATTCTTTTGCGGATAAAATCTTCCCACATTACCGATAACTATCTTGTCAGCAAAATTAAATTCGTTTCTAATCTGCATTCTATCTTTATGATTAAATCTAAATTCTTCCGTTTTTAAACCATTATTTAATATGTAAACATTGTGCCGACTAAGTGATTTTTCACCAAACATAAAATCAGCTGCCAACTCTGACGGTGCCAATCTTACATTGGTAAATCCTCTTACAAGAAATCTAAATGCATGACTTATCAAATCCACCAAACTGCCCTTCATAGCAGTCGAATTGGTGGAACGTAATGCTAGAATTTCTGCGCCTGCAAGCTTACTAGCCATTAAAAAAGGAATATAATATGGTTTCTCTGTTGACAATAATATGTGTTTATATTGATTTCTCTTAACACACATATAGATTTCTTTAAATGTCTGTAACGGCCTTCGTACTATAGATAAATAGCCATTATGATATATATTTCCTCCCAATTTTTTTATTTCTGGTTCATAATAGCCAATCGCATCTGTCATAACAAAAAAATCAAACTGAACCTTATACCTATCAACTTCTCTATATAATTTCATAAGCATGGTTTCAGCACCATCAGCATTCATACCGTTTATAATACATAAAATTCTTTTCATAGCATCTTAACCTTCAGAGCACACAAAATCTATTGGATTGACAATTTTAATTTTCCCTTTAATTTCCAAGTCTTTGATATGCTGACACAATTTTACGAAATCATCTTCAAGCCAGCAAAACTCTTCTTGGTATTCTTTTGAATCAGCAGTATCTATACCATGAAACTCTAACACTAGCCACTTTTTTTGCTTCACACATCTTTCGACTAAATAAATTACTTGCTCCAAAGTAGTCAATTTATGGACTGGAACTGCATATAGATAAAAATCTTTCTTTTCATTCATTGAGCTATCATAACAAATTCCAAATACCTTTGGGGATTTTGTTTTCCGTGCTACCCAAGATATCCCACGTTTGAATAATCTCCAATTATCAAAGTTGCGTCCCCCCATAACATAACTGAATCCTATTTGTTCGTAACGTTTTCTGTTATCATCAACAAAGGAGCGTACAATATCTGAATGCGGACTAGCAAAACCTACTTTTTTTATATTTGGATACCAATTTAGTAATACATTTTTACCTTTTTCTATATCTTCAAAGTCATTTTTATGCATATGCCCATGACAAGCAATTTCAAATAACGCCTCTGCATTTAAATTATCTAATTCTTTTCGTGTCATTAAACCGTTATATCCCACTTCTCTATAATCCGAAAAATTTATGTCAACTAATCCTGTAGGAACATATACCACAGCTGGTATTTCCATTTTTTTTAATATATCCATAAAAACATGATATGTGTCTTTACGCGCATCATCAAATCTCAGACTTAATACACCTGTATTCATCGTATAATCGTACCTTTCTGACCTAATTTTTTACCGAAATAGTTAGCAATATCCATTCCCAAAAAAGACATAATAGCCGCATACTTATTTTTACGCCTCACCAAGCCTGAATTATCTTGTATAACATCAAGTCTAACAGTCTTTAATTTTTCCCAAATTATCTTTTGAAGTCTTCTATTATTTTCTGGAACCTGCAAAAACACAGAAAACAACATTGAATAAACTCTCATTTTCGCAGCTTGTAGCAATCCAGCTTCCTGCACTTTTTGATTATTAATAACTTCATCAAAAATCTTTAACGCCGACAATTTCTTTTCCGAAAACTTTTGCCGGATAATACTATCCATGCGCTTGCGATAAGCATAAATATTTGCTTCTACAATAGCCGCTTTCTTGCCTGCCAGAAAAGCCTTATATGTTGTCGCAACATCCTCGTAGTAATACCCATAAGGAAATTCAATTCCATTCAAGATGTATTTTTTATACAACTTGAATGGAGCACCTGTGAGAATTTTCATATAAAACATTTGCCGTGTAGCCTCTATGGTTGAACAATATTTCACTTTATAGTCATTCTCACAGGTGCTCAATTCACTACAAATATCTCCATCCCAAAATTCACATGCCGATTTCAGTGCCACAATATCACAATTACCATTCATCATGGCTTCATACATGACTTCAAGAAAAAATGGTGATAAATAATCATCACTATCAACAAAGGAAATAATCTCTCCCTTTGCAGCCCTCATGCCGCAATTCCTGGCATCTGACAAGCCACCATTTTCTTTATGAATGACCCTTATCCTGCTATCTTTACCAGCATATTCATCACAAAGTGCCCCGGAATTATCAGTGGAACCATCATCAACTAAAATAATTTCTATATCGCTGTGTGTTTGATTGATGATTGATTCAATGCATTCCTCCAAATATTTTTCCACATTATAGACAGGAACTATAACACTTATCACCTATACCAACTACTTTCTCAATATCCTTTTTGCCCATTTTTTTATGAAACTGTACATGCCACATTTACATAAAGCAATACGAATAAACTTAACGGAATTTGTGTGCATATTCTTATGGAAATACTTTTCAAGGGCTGCATAATCTCCCAATGTATCCATATCCTGAAAAAACTTATCACGATTCTTATTTAGCGGCACAGAATGAAACATTTCTCTGGCTGTACTTACAGCATCATGTGCTTCAATTGGCACACTACGCAACTTCCCACTTAATTCATGGAATATTTTCCTTGCTTTTTCGGTATGCAAAAGCAAATTTGTTACGCCTTTATCATTGTCCAGGTCTGCGGATAACTCACCTATGTTGAAACAATCCCACATGGTAAAATCACTAATGCGATAACGTTTCTTAAATTTGCAGCTATAACAGGATGGCCTGTCACATATATTGGAAAAAAACGCCCTTAAATATGAATCACTCTCTACACCTTCATGATAATTAAGATTTCCCTTATTATCATGCCATATCATATTGGAGTATTTATATCCATAAAGACTCTTATCTCTAAATACAGGATACCTGCAAGTTGTATTGTTATATATTGCATCTTTATACGCTCTCCAAACACGCACACTAGGCACAGCGTGACAAACTACATCAGCCAAGAGCAAATTAGATGGTTTGCATTTTCCCAAATAATGATACAAGCCTTCCACCTGACATGGTGTTCCGCTGAATAAAACAAGCCGACCTTCATGTAAAAAATCTTTTACACGGCGATATGTCTCACGCACATCGCTCTGCACATACTTGCTATTCCGAAAACGCCATAATTCCCTCTTGTTATTAACCCATCCATGATGCACTTCCAGCTTTTCATCAAACATCGCACCAAAAACAATGCCATTTTGTTCTAGCACATATTCTGCAATAGCCGAATATGCACCTCCTGATGTACTTTCCGCCAAAATACGCTCATCCCGATTCTGCACCAGATATGCCTGCTGAATAAACTCCTTTTCTTCTGTCGGATTTTCAATAGGACACACTTTATTACACAATCCGCACTCTACGCACAGCGTACTGTTGACCTGCGGATAGCGAAACCCCTCATTATCTTCTGTCATGGTTATTGCCCGCTTCGGGCATACCGCATAACATGCAGAACAGCCACAACAATTTTCATTTAACTGAATATCTATCACAAATCAGTATCTCCTTTATCAAGCACAGCACGATACAAATATTCATACGACTTTATACGTAACGCAGAAATCTTTTTATGCGCCGCCGCAAAATCAGTTTTTGTTGCCATCGCAGACCTGACATCATCATCGCCATTATGCAGACGGCCTTTGATTCCAGTAATATTAAACAACGTTTCCAGCCTGCTATTGGTTGACTGCCTTGTTGCCTTTGTATACCTTCTGAATGTAAAAAATTCCCTGCTGTACAAAATAGAAAATACAGTACAATGAAAAGAATCTGTGCAGACATATTCTGCATGACGGATCAAGTTCAGAAAATCCGCAGGATCAACATCATAAGGAGCTTCATCAGCATATTTTTCATCTGCCGGTATATATTCATCCAGGTGCAAAAGAGAAACTATCCTGCAATCTGTTTCCTGCTTCAAGCGCCTGACAAACTCTCTCTGCTCCGGATTATTCCCCAAAAAATAGCATAGGATATATCTGCCCTTTATAATAGGCTCCTGCTTCTGTATGCCAAGCCATTCATCCCCGTCAAAAAGCAAGGTAGGGTCACAAACCACTGGAACATTTCTGCCTGTCAGTTTTTTCACCAGAACCTGGCCTGACTCCTCACGCAGTCCTATATGACGTATTTTCTGAAGAAAGCGTTGCGCCTTTGCAGCAGTCTTCTTCGGCAATTCTGACTGCCCAAAGCTGGTCGCATAAGCTACAGTATTAACATTATTGGGAACAAAATTCAGAGTATAATAATCTGCCGCTATATTTCCCGGCAGCCACAGCTGGTCACTGCCCACCAGCACTGCATCATATTTTTCTGCACAGGCATTTCCAAGTGCGTCCTTGGAAATGTATCGTTCTGATAACCTGAACATTTTTCTGGAAAAATCTACAAACTTCTTATGACGCACCTTGGACAATCTTGCATAATCACTGCACGAAAATTTTTGTACAAACTTATTCTTTGCCATGCCGAACTTTATCAGAAGAATATCAGATGTCAAGCTTGCCTTAATAAAATAACAAATCTTGGCATATTTTATCTCTTTGGAAAATCCTGATATGTCAATTGTTTCATTTTCCAGCCCTATTTTGTCCAAAGCCATCTGAGTAGCATATGCCTGAAGCATACTGCCATAATTATGCTGAAAATAACAAGATACGATTCCTACTTTTTTCATGAAAATCTGTCCTTTTGCTGATTAACCTTTAATATTTTTCATACATGCCTTGCAATTCAATAGCAGAGGCTTCAATAGAGAACCGCTTTACACTATTATTTTCTCTATCTGTATAATTATTCCGCATGATGCTGCCATGAATAATCTTATATTTCCAATTCATTAAATCTGATAATGCTAAAAATTCAGTTGACTGCAATAATCTGCTTTCTCTAGTTACATGTTCTGAAAATAAACATTTCAAACCATTAGCCTGAGCTTCCACACCTACAACAGGCAAGCCTTCATAAAATGACGGCAGTACAAATTTAGCAAAAACGTCTCTATGCCCCCTATCTTCCCATCAATTTCAAAATGTAATACTTTTATTTTTTTATTACTCATCTTGTTACAAAATCTCCCCAAATTACACTTGGTAAATACATGCCATTTTATTAAGCATATTATTTAGACAAAACATTTATCATAATACTTATGCAATTCTTTCTTGGAAAACTCAGATACCGTAAAAATATGCTTCAAACTCTTACCAAGCCACATAGACATCAACTTATACCACGTGCGAAAGGCCCAAGAAAAAGAAATTGGCATAGCAGACACCGCTGCATCATGTATAGTAACAGTTTGTTTAACCTTCAGTAACGGTGCACAACCACAAAAATTGAGCAAAAAACCATCTATAGTATAAATTGGTAATTCAAGCTGTTCCCAAGTATGTCCCGAGAAAACTCCTTTTGTTACAATTTGAATATTTTTTAATTTAGGCTGACACAAAATATTTTTGGGAGTTAAAATGATATATTCATTTTCTTGTAATTTTGTATCATAACTAATAACATCATCTATCGCTTTAGTCATCTCCAACGCGTATCTTTGTACACCTGTAATACGTTGTGTCAAAAACCTGCCATTAATGTAAAATTTCACAT
>OBLI01002273.1_pt1 | contig 16626 bp, 14 predicted proteins | sample 1519701 | NCBI WGS metagenome assembly OBLI01 (sample SAMEA3663005, study PRJEB22513) | pig gut metagenome | biome: pig gut; feature: pig-associated habitat; material: faeces | place: France | collected 2012 | reverse complement strand
CACCGCCCGGGCAATGGCCACCCGCTGCTGCTGACCACCGGAGAGCTGCTGCGGATAGTGCTTCGCCCGCTGGCTGAGGCTCACCTTACGCAGGATCTCCAATACCCGCTCCTTGCGTTCCGCCTTGGGCACGTCGAGGTATTTCAGTTGCAGATCGACATTCTCCTCCACCGTCAGCTCATCAATCAGGTTGAAGCTCTGGAAGACGAAGCCGATGCGTCCCTTGCGGTAGTTGGTGCGCGCCCGCTCTTTCAGGTGCCCCACCTCCTCGCCGTCTAAATAGTAGTTGCCCGATGTCGGGTTGTCCAATAGGCCGAGGATGCTCAGCAGCGTAGATTTGCCGCAACCCGAAGGCCCCATGATGGCGACGAACTCACCATCCTTCACCTCCAAACTGACCCCGTTCAGGGCCGTTGTCTCTACCGCTTCCGTCCGGAAGATCTTCGTTAATTCCTCAATTTTGATCATCGTTTTATTCCTTATATATTATACATTCTTTTTTCGTATACAAATCGTTGCGTGTCATTGCGGGCCCCGACCCGCAATCCCATGCTATCCCATGAATCAAGCCAGGATGAGATGCCGGGTCAAGCCCGGCAGGACACGTGGAACATACATCATTAAAAATTCAAAACTCAAAACTCAAAATTTAAAACAAGCTCCTCCCGTTCCTTGAAGGCTTCGTAGCCGCTGGTGATGACCTGCTCGCCCGGCTCTAACCCCTCCTCCACCTCGTAATACTGTGGATTTTGGCGACCGATCTTGATGGTACGGCGATAGGCGCGTCCGCCCTGCTTATCCACTACGAAGATCCACTGGCCGCCCGTCGCCTGGAAGAAGGTGCCCCGCGGAATCAACACCGCCTGCGTGGGCTGCCCCAATTCGAGGTTCAAGTAATAGGTCTGGCCGGAACGGATGTTCTCCGGATGGGCCGACTCGAAGGTGAAGCCAGTGCGAAACTTGCCCTCACGCACCTCTGGATAGACCTTGCGCACCCGCAGCGTATATCGCTGTCCCTCTCGCTCGAAGGTGGCGGGTAGCCCCTCACGCACCCGGTCGATATAATGTTCGTCGATCTGCGCTTCGATCTTGAAATCGCTGAGGTCGTTGATCTGGCCAATCTTCTGCCCAGCACTGATGCTCTGCCCCAGCTCCACGTCAAGCAGCCCTAACTCGCCGTCGATCGTGGAGCGGACCTCTAACTTTCCTTTGCGATCACGAATCAGCAACACGTTGCGGCGCATGTTGTCGAGATTGTCCTCCATCTGCTCCATCTGCACGGAGCGGTAGAGGCTGTCCTGCCGCAGCCGCTCGCTGACCAACGCCTGTTTCCGCAACGCCAACTCGTAGTCCTCGCGGCTCTGCTCGTAGGTCTCACGGGCGATCAGCTTCTCCTGATAAAGTCGCTCGTTTTGCTGATAGGCCCGCTGCTTGCGGCGTACGTCCATCGCCAAAGTCGCGCTCTCCGTCTCGTTGTTGAGCCGGTCTTGCTGCATCGCCACCTGCGTGTTGCGCAGCAGATTCTGCTTCTCCGCCAACTCCGCCTCGGCATTGAGAATCTGCAGATCGAGGCTGCTGTTGGCGAGGCGCACGATCACCTCTCCCCGCTTCACCCGTTGCCCCTCCTCGGCTACCCGCTCCTGCACGATGCCACCCTCCTCGGGCGAGATCTGCACCACTTGGATAGGAACGACCGTGCCGTTGAGCCGCACATAGTCGTTGAACTCCCCCTCCGTGACGGTACTGATCGTGAGCTGTTCCGCTGACACCCGCTGCACATTCGATCCGCTTCCGGCAAAGCCCCAGATCAACAACGCCACCAAGGCCACACCGCCCAAGCCATAGAGCAGGTATTTCCGTTTCCAACGATTCTTTTGTTCAATTATTCTGTCCATAATGCTTCTCCTTTATAATAGTTCACCAATTTAGCCTTGTAAAGAAAGGTCAGCCGGCTCTGCAACTGCTGCGCCTGGCTCTGCAACAGCGTGACGGTAGCCGTCTGCACGTCGATCGAGGTGGCCAACCCCTCCTCATACTGACGGATCGTGAGCCGCGCCGCCAACCGATCCGCCTCCACCTTCTTCGCCATCTTCCGGCTCTCCATCCGACTGTTCTCCCGATCGATCAACGCCTCGGCGATAAGCCGCTCCAGCTCGCTGCGTTGATAGGCTAAGTTCTCCTCCGCCCGGCGCACGGCATGGCGCTGCTTGCGAATCTGCGTGAGGGTCGTCAGCCGATTGAACAACGGGATCGAGAGCGTAGCGGAGAGATACTCGCCCACGTTGTTGCGAAACTGATCGCCGAAAGGCTTGGTGTTCGCGTTGCCGATCGTCTTATAATAAGAGGTAGAGATTCCCGCCCCCAAGGAGATGGTCGGATAGAGTCCGCTCTTCGCCACCCGGAGGCTCTGCTTCGCCGCCGACAGGCTCTGTTCCGCCTCCAACAGTTTGGGATTAATCACCTGCGCCACCTCCACGATTGCCGCCGCATCGCTATCCGTTGGCTCCTCGATCGGCTCAGCCTCGTCGTCCGCCATCGGCTCCACGATCAAGGTCTCCTCCGCCGGGTAATTCATCTGCCGCTTCAGCACCAGCAGCGCCTGCGCCAACAACCCCTCCTGCCGGGTCACCTCATAGTCGTCTGCCGCCTGCGTCGCCTCCATCTGCGCCACATCCGCCTCGCTCTTGGTACCCACCTCTGCCATCGTACGGGTCTGGCGGAGCAGCTGCGCGCTCTCGTCCCGTTTCTGCCGGGCCATCTCCACCGTGCCCCGATAGTAGAGCAGGTCGATGTAGGCTTGGAACACCGCCAATGCCACCTCGTCTTGCTTCGCCCGCAGTCCGTGCCGCCCCATCAACAGGTTCGCCTTGGCCAAACGCCACTCGCTCACCCGCTGAAAGCCGTCGAACAGGGGAATCGAGGCACTCACGCTGTAGCCATTATAAAAGGTACTCACGTTGGTATAGGTGTTGGTCTCCGGGTCGATCGCCCGACCAAAATTATACTGGTTGCCTACGCTGGCATGCAGCGAGGGCAGGAAAGCACCCACCGCCTGCGTCTTGTCACTCCGATAGTCTTCTACGGTCAGCCGTTGCTGCGTCACCTCGTGGTTATGCTTCACGGCATAGCGCATGCACTGCTCCACCGTCCACGCCGTCTGGCTCCATCCGAAGAGGGGCATCAGCAGCAATCCTACCATATACATCTGTTTCTTCATTGCTTTTAGATTTGCCGCGAAAATAGGGCAAGCGGCAGAGCGCGCCATCGCTTTCCGACCCGTCGCGGGCGGATTGTCTAAAAATCATACACCCCGCTGTATGAAAATTAGACAACGAAAGGCTTACCTTTGCGCCCGGTTATGACAAAGTACAAGACAATATTGGTAGTGGATGATAATCCGGCCATCTTGACGGCCGTGAAGATCTGTTTAGAGGGGGTGTTCGAGCGTATCCTCACGCTGACGGATCCCAACCGTATGCTCTCCACCCTGCAACAGGAGGCGGTGGAGGTCGTTTTGCTCGATATGAATTTCGGTCCGGGTGTCAACTCCGGGCAGGAGGGATTGCTCTGGCTGCGCACCCTGCGCAAGTTCCATCCGAACATCCCGGTGGTATTAGTCACCGCCTACGCCGACGTGAAACTGGCGGTGCGGGGCTTGAAGACCGGCGCAGCCGACTTCGTCACCAAACCCTGGGACAACGACGAGCTGATTCGGGTGCTGAAAGATGCCATCGACCACAGCCAAGAGGTGATTCCCCTCGATCAATTGGAGAAGGCGCATGTGCGCAAGGTGGTCGATAGCTGCCACGGCAACATGAGCAAGGCCGCCGAGTTGCTGGGCATCACCCGACAAACGTTGTACGCTAAAATGCGAAAGGAATGATGAGCGCATGGATTTGGGGAGCGGTCGCAATGATCGCGATCGTGATCGCAGGCATCGGTATCTATCGCCATCAGTGCCGTTTGCGCGACCGGGCGCACCTGATGCGAGAGGCAATCTACAACCGGGATTTCACCTTCCATCTACCTACCTGCGGACTGCTCTTTGGCGAGCGGGCGTTGCAAGAGACTCTGAACGACTTGGGGCAGGTGGTCAACCAATTGGTCGCTCAAAACGAGGTGGAATCGTGGCAGCGGCTCACCCGTGTGCTGACCCACGAGATCATGAACGTGACGACGCCCATCCAGAGCATCACGCAGGCCTATCTCAGCCATCCCATGATCAAGGGGACGCCCTACGAGGAGGGCATCCGGGTGATTCATGACACCAGCGCCGGGTTAGCGATCTTCGTCAGCAACTACCGCAAGCTGACACAATTAGAGGAGCCGCAGCCGACAGCGGTCAATCTCCGCACGTTCGCCAGCGAGCTTCAAACGCTCTATCCCGATCTCGTCTGGCACATCTCCATCCCAGCCTCTGTCACGCTCCGCACCGACAAGCACCTGCTGCGGCAAGCCCTGATCAACCTCATTAAGAACGCCATCGAGGCGGGAGCCCGCACGATTGACCTCCGCTGGCAGGAGGCACTCTATATCAGCAACGACGGCGAGCCGATCCCCGCCGCCGTTCGCCAGGAGATTTTCGTGCCCTTCTTCACCACCAAAAGCAGTGGCTCCGGCATCGGTCTCTCCCTCTCCCGCCAGATCCTGATCCGCCAAGGCATCCTCCTCTCCTTGGCCGACACACCGGTCTGCGGCTATCATGTCAGCTTTGTCTTAAAGAGCTCTTAACGGCCCTCGTAAACAGACGGGCCTATCGTTCATGCGCTGATCTTATTGGAGATTTTCCCCAATTTACCTACTTTTGCGCACGCAAACAGGATAGAAACAGAAAGGAACAGACCATGATGCACCATGTACGTAAGCGATTTTTTCTGGCGGGGCTCTGCCTCCCATTCCTGCTTGCTGCCCAGAATCAGGCTTCACTCACGCCACATATCGAGTTGCAAAACGGGCGGATCGTGATCCGTCCCGCTCAAGAGAGAACGGAGGAAAGTACCGCCTGGGACCTCCTCTTGCGCTATCCCGGTATGACTATCGAGGGCTTCGATCAGGTGTTCACTAAATATCAACTGCGTATCGACGGCATCCCCATCATTTTTGACGCACGCACACTGCTCACCCATATCCCAACGGCACAGATCCGTGCCATCCAAGTATTCGAGAACCCTGGTGTTGCCAAAGGCATCACGGGTGCCAACGGGGTGATCGACATCCGACTGAAAGAGGCCAAGCCGGGCGCGACCGGATTTGCGGAGCTGCAAGCAGGCACCGACAGCTACCTCGCCCCTACCGCCCAGCTGCGCTACGGCGACACGCGGCATGACCTCTTCGCCTTCGCCTCCCACGTTAGCAGCGACGATCCGGTTGCCTCGCTGCAAGCCTGCAAGCACCTGCTACACCTCCAATGGGTCAATCACCTATCTCCTAAGGATCAACTATATGTTATCTATTCCCACCAAGTCAAGCAGGAGGATCAACCGGAGTTGGAGAGCGACATGAGGCGTCAGATGCTGCAATGCTCCTACAACCATGCCTTTGGCGACCGAGGCGGCTCCCTCTACGCAATGGTGAAATACCAATGGAGCAAATCGCCGGAAACGGAAAGTTGGACAGATGAGGAGACCTTGGATGACGAGGTAGCTCTATCCCCAATCGTCCGCAACGAGCGGGTGACGGCTCGCATCAGTATGCCTGTCGGTGTGGCGACCCTCACCTTGCCGCTTCCCGCAAAAGGATCCTCGTTGGTGGTCGGATGGAAAGGGCGATTCCCGCTCAACAGTTACGCACGTATGCAGCAGACAGAACAGCAGACGATCGAGTGGCAAGGCGACTACCAATTATATACCAACGAATTTCAAGGAATCTTGCAATACCCCGTGGGGAACCTCCTCTTTGGGCTGGGCGACCGTATCATCTGCTACCATCAACATAAGCGGAGCGACGAGCAGACCTGGGTGCGCAACCAGATACGCAACATGTTTCAGGCTACGCTCACCTGGGCACCCCGACCAGCTCATCAATTGCAGGGAGGCTATTACCACAAGTTCATCCTCCCTAACGACCTGCGCATCATCCAACCCGCATGGCCTGACTTAACGGGTAGCCCGCTCCGTGTGGGAAATGCAGAATTAGACGCGACACAGGTCGGGCTGGCGCAACTGTTGTATCACTTCTGCGCGCCCAGCCTGTCGGCTACGCTGGGACTGAATTATATTCACATGTCCGATTTGGTAAAGAGCTATCAATTGGCCGATGGCCTCCAATCCTGGAAAAACGGCGACAAGGAGGACACCTGGAAGTTAGAGAGTGCCGTTGCCTATCAAGGAGTGCCATTCTCCCTAACAGCGGGCGCCAATCTCTACACCACCAACCACACCGCCGACGAGACCGGCCAACAGACCCGCACTACCTACGCCACCTTCCGGCTCACGCCTGCCGTGTCGCTGCCGCATCAGTTCCGGGCAGAGGGGCAATTCATTTTCTTCACGGCTAAGACCCCTTGGCGCATCACCAACGAGAATGTCTGTGCCTACGGAGCGATCAAGCTCTCCAAAGCATTAGGTAATCACTTGCGCCTTGCCGCCGAATGGCACGACATGTTTCAGGGCAGCCGCTCCACCGCCCTGGGAACTATCAGCTACCAGTTTTGAGCACAGTGAACGACGTGGGTATGTTGTGACAATGGGATGGCACTATATTGATTTATTTGACCGCTGATAATATTGGTCATTACGCAAAAATCCCCCATCTTTGCGTAGAAATACAAATCAATAGGAGACACGATTATGACGACATTGACATTACATATTACAAACCAGGACATTTTACCTGCGCTTATTGACACCCTAAAGCGTTTCAATGGGGTATCCATTGTGGATCCGACTGATTGTACATTCACCGATCCAACCCTTTTAGATAAAAAAATCTCAAAAGGTATCTCGGAATACAAGCAAGGCAAAGGATACAAGATGCTTGATGATGAGACTATGGATGAGTTTATTGATAGACTGATAAGTGAGCCTTAACCATGTACACGATTATCTTCTCTGAGGATGCCAAGAAAGACTTGAAAGCGTTAAGCAAGAAAGTCCCACAAGCACTTCCCAAACTATCCAAATTATTGGAAGAAATCAAAGTGCATCCTCGCACAGGTACAGGGCAGGTTGAATGCATTCCGCTTCAAATCAATCCAAGTGTTTGGGCAATTTGACAAGCTTCAATGGAGGTACGAACCTTTAGCTTGGTCAAGATATTCTGTCTGTGGCGGCTCACCGTGTGCACGCTGATGGAGCAAAGCTCAGCGATACGCTTGCTCATCTGTCCCTGCGCAATCAACCGCAACACCTGTATCTCCCTAAGAGTAAGTAGTTGAAGCGGATCTTGTTTGCCCAATAGTTGCGTCTGTCCCGTCAACGCATGCACCACCATGCCGCTCGCAGGCACATCCACCACCAATGGATTATAGAGGCAGAGAGAGAGCCACAAACTGTTATCCGTCGGAGAGGAGACATAGAAAATGCGATGGCACACCCAATTGTAAGCACCCGAGGCATCCCGCATACGTAATTTGGCCACATGGTAATAGTGCGCCCGCTGCTCTTTCGGGAGTCGCTGCATGAAATGAAAATAGCGAAGTTCCTGCAAGCATTTCTCTTGTAAATCCTCCGTAGGAATGCGCTTCAAGATCGGTTCTTCCCAAAGCGAATCCACCACCTCACTCTCGTTCGGACAGTCCATACCCAAGATACGTGCGAAGCCGCCATAATAAATATAGCTTCGGTTGGCTCGCATATCACTCAATACAGCCAACGCCTGCTCTACCTGCGCATACCCCTCTGCCATACGCTGATAGAGGGATAACTCCTCTCCGATGCGCTGTGTGGAAAAAGTCTGCCTCAACAACTCTCCATTCAATTTACGTGTTATGTCACTCATCGCAAAAATGGTTATTAATAAGCATTGCAGGAGTCGTTCTCACCCGCTACCTTCGCGAAGGTAACTAAAAACAGGAATCAACATGAAAAAAGGAATGATGAGTCTGTTCGCCCTGCTCGTGTCAGGAACGGTCAGCGCACAGACGTTGGAGAAGATGCAATGGTTCAACGAGCCGAGCCAATGGGAGATCAAAGACAAGAAACTCACGCTGTTCGCCACGCCGCAGAGCGACTATTGGCGCATCGCACACTATGGCTTCACCGTGGATGACGCTCCCTTTCTCTATACGACCTACGGCGGTGAGTTTGAGGCGAAAGTGAAGATTACGGGCGATTATCGGGAGCGCTATGACCAAGCCGGCATGATGATCCGTATCGACCATGAGAACTACATCAAGACCGGTATTGAGTATGTGGATGGGAAATATAACCTGAGTGCGGTTGTCACGCATCACACCTCAGATTGGAGTGTGATCACATTGGATCGAGCTGTTCCTTTTGTTTGGATCAAGGCAGTTCGCCGCTTGGATGCCGTGGAGATCTACTATTCGTATGATGATCAGACCTACACGCTGATGCGCATCGCCTGGCTGCAAGACAACACCCCCGTACAGGTGGGATTGATGGCGGCCAGCCCTGATGGACAGGGTTTCCAAGCCTCCTTCGAACATTTCCAGGTGAAACACCTCCCCGATCAACGCCGAGTGGAGTGGTTAGAGAAGCAAAAGAAATGAAAAATTAGAAGTTAGGAATGAGGAATTAGGACTTATTCATTCCTAACTCCTCATTTCTCATTCCTCATTGAGCGAAGCTCCTCATTCCTCATTGTATTTATTTCTTTCTCCAGAAAGATTCCATCTCCTCCAAGGTCTTGCCCTTGGTCTCCGGCACTAAACGCCAGATGAATAGCGCGGCGAGGATACCCATCACCCCGTAGATCCAATAAGCGATACCGTGATTGAAGGTATCGGTCAGATACTGATTCTTATCGAGCATCGGGAAGGTCCAAGAAACCAAGAAATTGGCAATCCACTGTGCCGCAACCGCGATACTCATCACCGTAGAGCGGATGGAGTTCGGGAAGATCTCCGCCAAGAGCACCCAACAAACAGGTCCCCATGACATCGCAAAACCAGCCGTATAGACCAACATACAGATCAAGGAGCCAATGCCCACGGAATGGGTATAGAAGGTCGTGCCCAACACCAACATGGAGGCTGCCATGATCAAGGCTCCGATAATCATCAACGGACGACGGCCAAAGCGATCGACCGTGAAGATGGCCAAACAGGTGAAGGAGAGGTTCACCGCACCCACCACGATCTGCTGCAAAAGGGCTGCGTCCGTCGCGGCTCCCATCGTCTTGAAGATTTCCGGCGCATAATAGAGTACCACATTGATGCCTACAAACTGCTGGAAGGCGGAGAGCAACACGCCTACCCCAATGATCAACAGGCCAAACGAGCGAACCGGGAAGAGCAGAGCTACACAGAAGCTGAGCAGCAGAGCAATCTCCAACGCACTGCTCCAACCGAGGAGCGAGAAGAGCCCGTAACCCGCAAAGAAGAGCAAGGCCCAGGTGATCATGAAACGGAAATAGGGACGCATCGAAGGCTCCTGATGCTGGAAACTCTGTTGAATATCCTGTAACTCCCGAGCGGCGGTCGCCTTATCCATCAAACGCTCCAACACTTGCGAAGCATTCTGCAAGTGGCCACGCATCACCAAGTAGCGAGGGGTCTCCGGCACGAACAGCAAGAAGAGCAAGAAGAGCACAGCGGGGATGATCTCCGAGGCGAACATCCAACGCCAGCCAATCTGATGCAACCAAGTCGCATCGCCCTGCAAAGCTATGGAATAGTTGACGAAATAGACTACTAACATGCCGAAGATGATGGCGAACTGGTTCCATGCCACCAAGTTACCTCGACGGTCAGCGGGAGCCACCTCGGCGATATACATCGGCGAAACCATGGAAGCCAATCCCACACCGATACCACCAATGATGCGATAAGCCACGAAAGCATACATGAAGGTATGGTCTCCACTACCGGGTAGTCCGCTGAATAATTCCGGCCAAGCAGAACCGATTGCTGAGAGCAAGAAAAGAATCGCCGCCGAGATCAGCGTTGGCTTACGTCCGTAACGCTGACTGATCCAGCCGGCAAACGAGGCGCCCAAGATACAGCCGATCAAGGCACTGCTCACCACGAAACCCTCCAAAGCGTTGGCTTGATCGAGCGGTAATCCCTGCGGCTCAATAAAAAAATGGCGCAGTGACTCCACTGTGCCTGAAATAACCGCCGTGTCGTACCCGAAAAGCAAGCCGCCCAAGGTAGCCACTAAGGTCAATCCAATGATGTAATAGTTTTTCATGAATACGTTGATTAGCAAAAGCGGCTTTCGCCGCTTTGCTTTAAATATACTGGTTGATAATCATCTCATACAACTCCTGCTTACCGCTGATCTGCTTCGGCTCGCCGTCACGCAGGGCAATCGTACGCAAATCCTCCAAGGTCAGCTTGCCCTCTTCGAAAGCCTTGCCCTCGCCACTGTCGAAGGAAGCGTAACGCTCGGCACGCATCTTACGGTAGTCAGAGTGCTCCAAGATATCGGCAGCGATCATCAAGGCACGTGCGAAGGTATCCATACCGCCGATGTGTGCGATGAAGATGTCCTCCAGATCCGTAGAGTTACGGCGAGTCTTCGCGTCGAAGTTCGTACCGCCCGTAGTCAGGCCACCGCCCTCCAACATCACTAACCAAGCCTGCGTCAGCTCGTAGAGATCAACGGGGAACTGGTCGGTATCCCAACCGTTCTGGTAGTCGCCACGGTTCGCGTCGATGCTGCAAAGCATACCGGCATCGGCAGCTGCCTGCAACTCATGCTCAAAAGTATGACCAGCCAACGTAGCGTGGTTCACCTCAATATTCAGCGCGAAGTCCTTATCCAAGCCATAGTGACGCAAGAAGCCGATCACAGTCTCCGCATCCACATCGTATTGATGCTTTGTCGGCTCCATCGGCTTCGGCTCGATCAAGAAGGTTCCCTTGAAGCCATTCTTGCGGCCATAGTCGCGTGCCATTGTCAACATCATCGCCAGGTGATCCTTCTCACGCTTCATGTTGGTGTTCAACAGGCTCATATAGCCCTCACGGCCACCCCAGAAGACGTAGTTCTCTCCGCCCAATGCGATACAAGCATCGATGGCGTTCTTGATTTGCGTAGCGGCGCAAGCCACAGCGGGGAAATAGGGATTCGTAGCGGCACCATTCATGTAACGCTTGTTGCCAAACACGTTAGCGGTTGACCAAAGCAACTTCTTGCCCGTAGCCGCCTGATGCTCCTTGGCATGCTCCACCATCGTATGCAGACGCTGCTCGAACTCAGCCAATGTCGGAGCCTCCTCTACCATATCCACATCGTGGAAGCAATAGTAAGGGATGTTGCACTTGGTCATGAACTCAAAAGCGGCATCCATCTTGTATTTCGCCCGAGAGATCGCATCGTTCGCGTCGTTCCAGGGGAAGTGCTTCGTGCCGCCACCAAACTGATCGCTACCCTCTGCACACAAGGTATGCCAATAAGCCATGGAGAAGCGCAAATGCTCTTTTAAGGTCTTGCCCAAAACCACCTTGTTCTCGTCATAGAAATGGAATGCCAACGGATTCTTTGACTCACGTCCCTCGAATTGGATCTGGCCAATTCCGGGGAAAAACTCTTTCTCACCTTTAAAGTAACCCATAAATAAATCGTGTTTAAATCGTTTATAAATAATCTATTATTAATTTCATCTCATCGTTTTCTCCAAACACTCTTTCCAATTGTCGAACGCTCCGCAGTAAGCATTGGCCTTCAAACCGTCCGGCTCGATCACGTCAATCTTCTTCAACGAGGCAAAGGCTTCCTCCGCGTTCTTATAGATGCCTGCGCCAATGCCTGCTCCCTTAGCGGCTCCAACGGAACCATCCGTATCATACAGCTCGATGACCGTACCGGTCACACCCGCCAAGGCCTCCCGGAAGATCGGACTAAGGAAAAGGTTGGCATTGCCCGCACGGATCACCCGGATGTCAATACCCATCTCATTCATGATGTCCATGCCATACTTGAAGGCAAAGACAATACCCTCTTGGGCGGCACGCGCCAAATGCGCCTTTCCGTGGATGTTGAAGTTCAACCCATGCACAGAGCAACCGATCTGTCGGTTTTCCAACATACGCTCTGCCCCATTACCAAAAGGCAGGATGGAAAGTCCCTCGCAACCAATCGGAGCCGTAGCCGCCAACTCATTCAACGCAGGGTAGTTGATCCCCTCTGGAGCCACGTTTCGGCGGATCCAAGAGTTCATGATGCCTACGCCATTGATGCAGAGCAACACGCCCAGACGGGTCTGCTCCGCTGTATGGTTCACATGAGCAAACGTGTTCACACGAGAGAGTGTATCGTAGCTAACATGCCCGTTCACGCCATACACTACACCAGAGGTTCCACCCGTAGCCGCAATCTCACCCGGATTCAGCACATTCAGAGAGAGCGCGTTGTTGGGTTGATCACCCGCACGATAGGTCACGGGAGTACCCTTCTTCAAGCCTAACTCCGCAGCGATCGCACTGCTCACCTCACCCTGCACACCAAACGTCGGACGGATGGGAGCAATCAACGATTTATCAAAACCGTAGTAACGCATCAAGTCCTCTGACAGATCATTCTCCTTGAAATCCCAGAAGATACCCTCTGAGAGGCCGGAGATGGTTGTCGCGATCTCGCCTGTCAATTTCATAGCGATATAGTCGCCCGGCAGCATGATCTTGTCAATGCGCTTATACAGTTCCGGCTCATACTCCTTGATCCAAGCTAACTTCGAGGCGGTGAAGTTTCCCGGCGAGTTCAACAGATGCGAAAGACACTGCTTCTCACCAATGTTGCGGAATGCCCTGTCACCACAGGTCACCGCACGGCTATCACACCAAATGATGGAGGGACGCAACACCTCCTTGTGCGCATCCACACACACCAAGCCGTGCATCTGGTAAGAGATACCGATTGCACGAATGGTGTCGGCCTTCACACCCGCTTTCTCCAAGGCACCTTGCAGGGCCAGCTTCGTATAACGCCACCAATCTTCCGGCTCCTGCTCTGCCCAACCGGGACGAAGCGCCTTGATGGGAGCCTCCTCTTTCGGATAGCGATCCGAACCCATCGTCAAACCTGTCTCCTCATCCACGATCGAGACCTTCACGGAAGAACTTCCTATATCACAACCCAATAAACACATAGTTTCTTCTTTTTATATATGATTACTTATTTAATTTCGAACGATGCCTGTTGTATTTCACCTTATCAAACCGATAATAACGAGCCGCACGGTGAGAGACGCCATCTTGCATGTCATCCGTCAAGGTGATATAGTCTAACGAGGTCATCTTCTTATGGAAATTGCGCACGTCCATCTCTCGGTTGTAGATTACCTCATAGGCATGGCGCAACTGAGAGGCCGTAAATTTCGGAGGCAAATAGCCAAAGATAATGGCAGGCTCTTTCTCCACCAATTGCCGGATCTCACTCACGGCTGCCTCCACAATCTCAGTATGGTCGAATGGCAGCGGGGGAAGCTGATCGATCGGGCACCACAGCACGGAAGCATCCTCCTCGCTCCGATGCGTTCGCTTGCAAAGCGCTAAGTAAGCTACCGTGATCAAACGCCCGATGCGCACCTGCGAGGTAGCCTCTAACCACTCCACATCCGAACGGTTAGCCGTACGAGAGGGAGAGCCAAAGCAACGGAATTGCTTCAACAGCACTTGCTTCAGACCGGTCGATTCGTTCAGCACACGCTGGGCGGCATCGTCCAAATCCTCTTGCTCGTAAATCAAACTTCCAGGGAGTTTATAGCCAATCCGTTCGCCTTGCACATCACGCCGCTCGGTCAACAAGACCGTCAATTGATCCTCGTCAATACCTAAAAGTACACAATCGACAGAGACGTAGGGATTGAGCATTTGCCTATTTTCGTTCATCTTCTCCATGATATCAGTGATAACTGCGGCAAATATAGCGATTTTCTCATATACTTATTGTATTCAGCACAATTTCTTTTCCTGAGAGGATCATAACATATTCCTCATAGCCTATCAGATTTTTCTTACCTTCGCGAAAAAAGCATAAAGGCAATCAAACATGCATCTCCGAAATCTCTATTTCTCTTGGTGGATCACGTGGGCAAAGGCAAAGCGTTCTTTGGGCGGTTTGGCAGAAGTGATCATCTTGCTCTCTGCATTAGCCTCCCTTTTCACATTGGTCTATCGGTTTGGATTCGAGCATACCAAAGCGAGTTTCCAGTTAATCGCGCAATTGCGCATCGGGTTATTGCTTGCCTTTTTCACGGGCATCACGCTTCGTTATCTCACCCGTTTCCACGAGATTATCCAAGAGCGCATGTTCTATACCGACATCGGCATCTACACCTTTCTGCTGGCCGTGCTCTCAGCCAAGGTGTTCTTCCCTCAGGTCATCGCGGAGTCACTCCCCTACCTCTCCTTCTTCGGGGAACCACTTTGCGCCTACCTGCTGCTGTTGCTCCTCAGTGTGATCCATCTTTCCAGGCTGGTATTCTCCTTGATCCAGAGCTATATCAAGCCCTCGTTACTGTTCCTGTCGAGTTTCGTTTGCGTGATCTTGATCGGTACAGGGCTGCTGATGCTACCCAACGCCACGACAGCCGGGATCTCCTTCATCGATGCCCTGTTCATGGCGACCACATCGGTCTGTGTCACCGGATTAGCCACGTTGGATGTCTCAACCGCTTTCACCGAGGTGGGCCAGACCATCATCCTGCTATTAGTGCAGATCGGCGGCATCGGCGTGATGACCTTCACCTCCTTCTTCGCCCTCTCCTTCATGGGCAAGTCCTCCTTCTCCAGCAAGATGATGCTCAAGGATATGCTGAACGAGGAGAAGACCGGGGGACTCTTTCAAGTGATCTTCAACATTCTCTACGTCACCTTCTTCATTGAGAGCATCGGTGTTTACCTGATCTACCAAAGCGTGGCGGGTACCCTACCGGGTGGCTTCAGCCAGGAGCTCTACTATGCGGTTTTCCATGCGGTGATCGGATTCTGCAACGCCGGCATGTCCACCCTAAGCGGTAACATGGCTGATCCCCTCATCGTGCACAACAACGGGTTGCACCTGGCCGTGATCTTCCTGGTCATCCTGGGAGGCATCGGTTTCCCGATCCTGTTCAATTACCTCAGCCTGTTGCGCCACCAAGCGGCCAACGGCATTCGTCTGCTCTTCCGGCAGCAAACGCACTACATCCACACGCCTCACATCATCAACCTCCATACCTTCGTGGTGGTCACGGCCACAGGCTGTCTATTGATCGGCGGCTTCCTCCTCTTCCTGCTCTTCGAGTACCACAACAGCCTGCAAGGCCTGCCTTGGAGCGAGAAGTTGACGCAAGCCTTTTTCGGAGCGGCCACGCCCCGATCGGCCGGGTTCAATGCCACGGACATGACAGCCTTGAGACCGCCCACCTTGATTTTGACTTGGATGTTGATGCTGATTGGTGCAGGACCTGTCTCCACGGGTAGTGGATTGAAGGTGACCACTGTAACCATTGCCCTGCTGGCCATCGGCCATGTGCTGACCGGCAAGAAGGAGCTGACCATCCATGGCCGCTCCATCGCCCCTGAGTTAGTGCTCCGCGCCTTCGCCACCCTCATGCTGACCTTGGGATGGCTGCTTGTCGTTTTCGTCGGACTCTCCTGCACGGAGAGCGGGGTGCCACTATTCAACCTCTTTTTCGAGGCGACCTCGGCTTTGACCACGGCAGGACTCTCCATGGATGTCACTCCCACCCTCAGCACTCCCGGCAAGGCACTCATCATCCTTACCATGCTGATCGGGCGTATTGGCGTGTTGACCTTCTTTGTCGGCTTCGCTCCGCAAGCGAAAGAGAAACATTATCGGTATCCGCAAGAGCAACTATTCATGTAACATAATCGCAAGTTTTATGAAATACATCGTCATTGGATTAGGCAATTTAGGACGGGCCATCGCCCGCGACTTGACCCGCATCGGGCATGAAGTGATCGGCATCGACAAAGCGATGCGGCAAGTAGATCTGGTCAAGCAGGAGCTGGCCGGTGCCTTGGAGATGGACTCCACGGACAAGATCGCCTTGGCCTCCCTCCCCTTAGCCGAGGCGGACGGCATCTTCGTCACCTTCGGAAAAGATTTCGGCATCTCCGTGCAGACCACAGCCCTGCTGAAGAGTTTAGAGGCACCTCACTTGATCGTACGGGCGATCTCCCCCATTCACGAGACCGTGATCCGGGCCATCGGAGTGGACGAGATCATCACCCCGGAGATGGATTTTGCCCATCTCTATACCGCTCAAGCAACCCTCGGCGATCGACTCCGGCAATGGTACAAAGTAACCGAGAGTGAGTATCTCTACAAGCTCCAGGCACCCGATCTATTGGCGGGACAGACCCTGGCCGACATCAATTTCGAGGAGAATTTCAACCTTAGGTTAGTAGCGATCGAACGTCCGGAAACGAAAAAGAACCTGTTAGGATTGCCACAAACCATCCAACAGGTGATCCATCCCACGCCCGGTCTGCCCATCCAAACGGGAGATACGTTACTCCTTTTTGGCCGCATCGAGTCCATCGATCGATTG
>OBLI01002272.1_pt1 | contig 16638 bp, 17 predicted proteins | sample 1519701 | NCBI WGS metagenome assembly OBLI01 (sample SAMEA3663005, study PRJEB22513) | pig gut metagenome | biome: pig gut; feature: pig-associated habitat; material: faeces | place: France | collected 2012 | reverse complement strand
ACAGGATCACGCCCTGCTTCATAAAGAACATTCCATATTTGGTCACTGCCACAAAGATACAAATCAGCCTTGGGAGGGTCTTGCATCAACTCTTCACTACTTGACCACTTTTGCTCTGTTTCTGTTAGAATATGATGATTGAAATAATCAAAAACACGCTTGCGCTTTAACGTTGTACGCCTTTGACCCCATTTCATTATACGATACAGCATACGAGTTATGGGATTAGCATTCAGTCTTGAATCTGGGTTGACATACCAAAAAGCATAATAACGCATCAAATACTCTGGTTCAAAGCGAATTATTGCAGTATCATGTCCTTGCAATTTCAGAAAATGCTGTAACGCATAAGCCTGAAGAGAGGCACCATAATTGTAACCCTCATATGTTGTTAATGTCAATATTCTCATTTCTTTCTGACACGTTTAATAGCAATATTAATTGCTTCCATTATACTCTTTGCAGCTCTTTCTGGCGTTTCGTTTGAAACGATTTTCAACGATTCTCTTCCCATATCAAACAGCTTCTCTTTAGAAGAGACAATCTTAACAAGAACGTCAACAATACTCTGCTTGTTAAGTGGATCAAATGTCCAACCATTCTCAGAATGTACCAATTCAGGGTAACAGCCATTATACACAGAAGTAGCTACCGGCAAACCACAAGCCATAGCCTCTGGTACCACCAAGCTCCAATTGTCTTCTAATGTAGGGATGATAAAACAATCCGCTGCCTTATAAAACATAGCAATCTGCTCATAATCCACAGCACCTGTCAAAACAAAGTCGTGTACTCCGTTTGCCACAGTATAATCTTTCAGTTCTTGCTCTTGAGGCCCTGAACCAACATAAACAAGCGAACATTCATCTAAACATGATGCTTTAAATGTTGCCCAAGCCTCAAGCAGTTCTTTCACGCCCTTACGAGGAATAAGCTGCCCAACAAACAGAAGCATTACGCCTTTAATGCCATATTTTTTGCGTAAGCTTATAACCGAGTCTTCTGAAATACCGTTTACTTTATCTGCCATTCCAGAGACATCTGCCACCATGTGTCCGTAAGTTAATCTACTTTCGTTCCAGCCTAATAATTTCTTTACATATTCTCCAGTTAGACAGCCATTACAATCTATGGCATCAATCCAGTTACTAACAAATTTACGATACCATACTCTAGACCTACCTGCCGTACGTTCTGTGTGTGCTGTTCGCTCATACAACATAACATGAGGTATTCGTTTAAATGCTCTTACAAAAAGCGGCGCATACGTCCATTGCATAAAACCATCACTTACCATCACATCAGGTTTCGTTGCTATAACCTGCTTAATAAGTCCCGGGCTAATCGGAATACGAATTGAACTATTGGCTCTTGAAGCATTATCTACTTTTGGACGATTACCTATTCTTAATTCGTTTTCACGAGCAATAGCCCTATCGCCTAATATCGCATGCAGTTTCTCTTGACATCTCTGTGGTGGAATATCCTTATAATATATCACTGTCAATTGATGACCACACATCTCATTCAAAGCCTTGAATACAGGTATGCGATAGTCGAGGAAACTGCGAGTTATCCAAGTTATTCTCATATTTATATTGTTTTAAAAAACCTTGTCCAAAGGAACGTTTTGTCGCTTTGAAGAAAATGTATTTATTAATATTACTAAAGCAATAATTGGAGGAAAGGCAAAGTTCCAATCTGAACCCAAAATTGGATAGGCATAATTATTAATCATAATGCCTATCATACAAGCAAACATTGTTGAGCACAAAATTCCGTATTTTCCATGACTTCCATTTTTTAATCCTTGCCAAAGCGTGCGAAAGAAGATTGGACAATAAAGTATGAAACCTATAACGCCTGTATTTACCAACAATGACAGATACCCATTATGGGCAGAAGTAAATGAAGCTGCTTGACCTGCAAAAGTAGAAAAACTTCTTTCTGCTATAGAATAACCATATCCAATCCAAGGCTGTTTTTTCCAAGCATCTAAAAAAACGCCCCATATGACTTCTCTACCAGTACCCGTTTGGATCTCCTCTTCACTTTTACCATAAAATACCAAATCTTTAACAATATCACTATATAAAGCGTACAATACTCCACAGACAACCAAAACAAGCAAAACCTTTCCAATATTTATCCCATGTCTTGAAGTTGAGAAATAAACACAGAGTGCGATTAAAAATGCTATGTATGAAGCAGAACTTGTGCCTATTATAAGAGCAAAAAAATTAAATAGCAGATAAAATTTAGCAGACTTAACATGAAGGCGATTCCATGCGCAATAAGACATTATCGAACCAACAAATGCGGGAACGGTGTAAGAATTGGTATGAAAATACATTCCAGCCATCATGCCTCTTACTATACTCATTAGACACGCCAAAGTACACAAGATTATCACATAATTATATGCCAATGATATTTCCTTGATTTTAAATAAGACGACCGCAATTGCCATATAAGAAAAAACGAGTTCAAAATCTTTTAAGAAAACAACAGCAGGATCTTTCTCTATAGCCCAAAAGAAACTTAAAGCAGCAAAGATTCCATACCATAGTATTGCTTTTGTACCCCTTATAGCCTTAGATATAACACTCTTATTTTTAAAAATAATATATAAACTAATGCAAATACAAGGAACCATTAGTATGTTGCTCATAGAATTCAAAATTGTCTTTCTTGCCATTTGAATGGCAAATAATAATGTGGCAATTTGAATATCTTTGGGATAAACTCTTTTAAAATGTTTGTATTGACTTAAAATTATCATCTTTATTATTTATATAAATAATGATTCAACTTAAACGCTAATTTATATAGTGATGTGACAAGTTTACTATATTCCAAGTATTTCGTGAAATAATAACAATTACTCTCTACTACCATGCATCTACTTCGATAACTAGTGTTCTTTGCTAAGATAGTACCTCCTTCATAATGAAGAATTGATACATTGGGATAAAAATACATTTCTTTTTTGATTTTTCTAAGTTTCTCTGCTAATATAGGTTCCTCTGAATAAAGAAATGTATTCGGATCAAACATGCCCACCTTAATAAAATCCGAAGTCCTCATTATAAAGAAAGAGCCTTGCACCCAATAACAAAAGCCTTCTTTCACACTGATTGATGAAACTGTATTTCTCTTTCTACGAAGAAATGGAAACAGAAACCAACCTATAAGCCTATAAGGGGATACATATCCATAATGAGGCAATTGTAGAGAACCATCACGGCTTAAAATCATAGGACCTACAGCACCTATTTGGTCATTTGAGTTAATGCAATCAATCATCTTACTCAAATTCTGACCTGATTTAATCTCAATATCAGTATTTGAAAATAAGATGTAATCACATTCGAAATTATTTTTCAAGAACTCAACTCCAAGATTATTTCCTTTTGCGAACCCCAAATTACGAAGAGAAGGAATTATAAAAACCTTACCATCTCTTGCATTTTTACCGTCTTCAACAACAATGCCATGAGTTGCATCTGCTATTATTGACACCTCCTTATCTGTTGCTTCATTCACAACAACTATACATACATAAGGGACATCAACTTTTGGCAACTCTTTATTGATATAATCAATTGTCATTTGAGGACTTTTATAATCAATTACGACAACTCCTAACATAAAAAAATATTTTATTATAAATATATGATGATAGAATCGGCAATATCAGCCCTGTTAATAAATAAACTACCCACCAGCCATTATCTAACCTAAGACAAGGAAAAGAAGATATCATTCTTAAATCATATCCATAAATCAAACACTGGAAAGCATTTATAGATTTAAAAGATAAAAAATGAAGTGCCATTATAGAAAAAGAATAATTTCCACAGACACTTATAGCCCGACCTGCGTTTGTTTCATTTAATAAACTAGCCAGACAGTACATTCCAATTGAACCTATACATGAAATCAGTAATATAATTAAACCATTTTCATTATTAATATTTGCAGGTTGCAAATGAGCGTATAATTCAAATTTTGTCATTACATATATAAATATGATAGATATTAACAAAAACAAGAGTTTCTTTTGCTGTCCACTGAATATGTATTGATAGTGCCGAAAAGCATATCCACTGTAGAATATTGCACAAATTTGCAAACTTTGCCAAATACAAAAAGGACTTTTAACATGATATCTACAACCAATCCATCCAAATAAGAATGCTAATGCAAACAAATAAATATTTGATAGATTAAATCTATTTGATATCCAAAATAAGAAAAAAGACAGCAAAGATACGATAAGCAATGCAGGACAAAACCACATTGCTCCCATCAAAGATTCAGAACTCACTAAACGAAGAATCAACTTTACCCCCCCCAATACTATTTCGAATCCATCTAATTTGCCATCATAAATATATAAATCACATAATATATTATGCAATAAAAGAAAAACTAAGCCATAAATAATAAATGGCATATACAATCTCTTGAGTTTTTTTAACGCATAACTTTTAAAATTATTCAAACTTTCAGGTTTAAAGAAATAGCCAGCAACGAAAAAGAAAACAGCCAGATGATACTGGTTTACAAAATCATTAATAAAAGGATGAATAGCACAATGTCCTAAAACAACAGAGATTATTGCTAAGCCTTTCATTATAGAAAATGACGTATTATACGCTTTCATTTTTATCTTCTTTATATTTTCTTGAAAATTCTAATTTTACCATACCTAAACGTATCTTCAATTGAGCTAAAAACCTATATATTTTTTTATCCTCTGAGATGTTTTTATTTTCAAATTGGTAGAAGAACTCTAAATCCAATCTATTAACATCCATCTCTTCTGAATATGCATCCCCGCGATTTGTTTTCTTTATATATTCTAATATACTCTTACTCCAATAATGATTAAGTTGAATAGTATTGTTTTGAGGTGTTTTTTCTGCATTTGGAAACAAAATAAAATGATACGATTCATTAATTGAAGGTAAACGAAACATTTTTCCAAATATCTTATATTGACAAAAAAGATGTTCCATATACATTTCATGTGGTTCAAAATCAGTATTCCATATTATTTTTCCTGCATTTCGTAAACCTTTCCAAGAATTAGTATATTGCTCGATGACACACTTGTTTGAGTCGGCTTCTATAATTCCATTCGTTCCAAACATCTTCCAATAAATTTTTATGGATGGATATCTTTCGAATTTTTTTAACCAGTCTCCTATATTTTTTTCTTCGTAAGGGCAAATAAATTCATCAAGATCAATAAAAGCGACCCATCTACTTTCTGATTTATATTTGTATCTAAAATCCTCATATGCTGGAATTTGTCCATATTTTACTGGCCATTCAATTAATGTTACGATATTATTATCCACATAAGGCCGCAAAATTTCTTTATAATCATCTGTTGAAAAGTTATTATATAAATAAAAGTGCTCTATACCAATTAAACGATGATATTCCAACCATTCTTTCAGGAAACGAGCTTCATCTTTAAATATAGCACATATCGAACTATAATATAATGTTTTACGTTCTTTTTTCTTATAAAATAAGAATAGAAATGTATAAACAATATTACCCAAGAAATCTTTCAATCTTACTTTTACTTTTCTTAGCAATTTTCTAATTTCTTTATTACTCATCATATCTGTTTTATTAAAAAAAATCAATAAAAAGAAACAATTATTTTTCTTTTAAATGATTCAATTAAATTATATCGCGTTTAAAATAATTGCTTTTTAAATGTACGTATAAAAAACAAAAAATCCTTGTATATATAAAGAATAGAACAAAATACTTTATAAAAAGCAATTGTTTTCTATTATGATATTCTCGTATTATATTTTCATTTTTCTTATTACTAATATATTTTTTAATTCTCTTATAATCAGAATAAGAAAATGGCATCTCAGGAACAAACTCTCTAGAGATTGCACCTTTTATCTGGTTCAATTCAAATAATTTTTTAGAGAATTCGGAAGGAAACTTATAATACTTTGTAATACAATCATCTATTCTTGAAGCATATTCTCTTCCAAATACTTTTTGATGCATTACAGAACCTTCATTTTGAATATATAAATAGACTACATCCGAAATCAATTTTACTTTAACAACGTTCATTGAAATAAATAGATTCATAACATAATCCTCACCAATTCTCAAATCGTATTCTATAACATAATCAAAGAAAGATCTGTCTATTACTTTTTTTCTATAAACTCCTCCCCACAAGAAAGGAGGAGTTTGTCCTTTCTGCAATAAGTTAGAATATTCTTCACCTGTATAATAACCAATGGCGCTATTCTGTTTTGTTTCTTCTCCTTTGGAATTCACTATACAATAATTGCCTCGAACAACGTCAAATCCTTGCATAGCATAATCCATTAATTTTTCTATAGCATTCTCAGGCAAGATATCATCAGAATCGACAAACATCAAATACTCTCCATTTGCAATGTCGTAACCTTTCTGTCTTGCAACATTTACACCTTGATTAGATTGATGCAACACACAAATTCTATTGTCTTTTTGGGCATATTCTTTACAGATCTGAAGAGAAGCATCTATACTTCCATCATCAACTAAGATGATTTCAATATCGCTATTTTTCTGAGTTAAAATAGAATCTAAACAATGGCCTATAAAAGAGGCAGAATTATATATAGGAATAATTATTGATAATTTCATATTCTATAATTTCCGATAATTAAACTTAACATAGTGGGACACAATTTCTTTAGAACTAACATTAACAATGAACATAAAGCAACTATCAACAAAGGATACAAAACATAGTCTATTGCATCCAAAATTTCGCAATTATGGAAAAGATTCAAGACTTTTGAAATAACTAATTGGTGTACATTTATAGTAGAAATCAAAACTGCATGAGATAAATATATGAAATAAGACAAATCTGCAAAGAAACATCTTTTCATAATAATTTTTTCGCCACGTTTATTATTTGCAGCTTTCTTTCCTAATAACAATAATAGAGCGATACCAGATAACACAAACATATTATTCAATGCTCCTCCATTATAATAGACTGTAACCCCATAAGAAAGCATAAAGGTTATACCTATATAAATCCGATATCTATTAATATACTTCAAAAAGTTATATCCATTCACTCTACAGTATACACCCAAGGAGAAGAAATACACTCCCGTGATAGCCAAAATACTCACATTCGGCCATATACCGAAAATAAAAAGCATAGAAAGCACTATGATAAAAATATGCTTAATCTTAGACTTTAAAATAGAGTAAAACAATGGAGATAGAATTACCAATATTATCAAATCTCTAAGATACCATAAAGGGTAATTTATAGGACCAGACAAAGGCATTCGTTCTCCATTTATTCCAACTATCGCTGATTTCATTGATTCTGAATTCCAAAACACATGCAACCAATCAACATTCCTTATATAAGCATACAGGCTGAAATAATCTCCAGAAATACATCCACCAATCAGCCTTTTTGAAAAGACAAATAATAATGGAACAAAATTCCATAGGAAATAGGGAATCAATAATGAAAAACACCGACTTTTTAATTTTTTCCTATAATCATCCTTAGTAAATATAGAATCACTAAAGAATAAGTATCCGGATATTAAGAAGAAAACAGGAACTGCTATATTGGCTATTCCTTGAGATAGCATCACTCCTAACAAGTCCCTCAAATTTACATTCAATCCATCATGTGCCAATGTAGTTAATTCTCCATTTCCTAAAGAATGAATATACACCACCAATAAGGCAAGAGGGAAACGAAGAAACGATATAGCATGTGATATTTCATGTGGAATCATAATTTTTGTCCTCATCTCATTAATATTTTTAGAGCCTCATGGATAAACCTTGGATTACCAATAAACCAAATTGTCTTTAACAGGATATTCAGTAGTTTGTTACTAGAATATAAGAAATGTGGAGGTAGATATCTCTTACGATGAGCCAAGCATTTTTCTATTAGATCAAGATGTTCTCTTTCACTTAACTTTTTAATATTTACAGAGTTATGCATCTTCTTAATACCATTATGAAGATTTAGCAAAAACCAGTGCTCTGTAAATAATCTGAAATCATCATTTTTGAAATAACATGAAAAACATGCATATATTTTCTCGTCCACATACATCATTTCTTTAGCATCAAAACGAGCATGTTGTAGAGATGTTTCAATATATCTATAATGATAATTTGCTACAGGCATAACCTTAACACTTTCAACATATTGAAAATATTGTGCAGTAAATAACGTATCTTCTCTGAAATATATTCCTTCAGCAAAACGAATATGATGAAGCTCAATAATATCTCGTCTAAACATCTTCATACATGTATAGCCAAAATAATCGGTCTTCCATAATTTAGTTATGGCTTCTGTTATATTATCTTTGGATGCTTCAAAAGATAGTTTATTAACAGCGATCACACCATCATTTGTTTCCTTATAATGACCTTGGTAGACAATATCAAACTTACTATTTTTGACATAATCAGCCAAGAAATTACTATCTACCCAATCATCCGAATCTACAAAAACTATAAATTCTCCATTTGCTTCATCAAGTCCTTTATTACGAGCTGCACCTGGACCAGAATTTTTCTGTAAGAAAGCCTTTATTCTTTTATCTTTTAAGCTATAACTTTTACATATTTCTCCCGAACTATCTTTTGATCCATCATCTATCAACAGCAATTCCCAATTTGAATACGTTTGTGATAGGATGCTATCTATACATTTACAAAGATATTGTTCTGCATTATAAACTGGAACTATTATTGAAATCATATTCGTTATTTGAAAAGGATAGACATGACTTTATTTATAAACATATCTTTTTTTGTTTTCCAAACAATAGTCAGAAACACATTTTTCAAAATGTTACTTGAATAACGTATTTTAGCATATGTATGCAGTTTTGTAAAATTTATAACCTCTGTTACCAACTGCTTACGAAGATTATCAGGAAAATCATTCTTTACATTGTTTCTGTAAGCAGCCCTGCATCCATAATATAACATCTGTGCTTCCCATGTATCTATATACTTACAAAAAATTGAATCAGCCCTAAAGCATGACAACTTTTCATACAATATTTTATTTACTTTAATATATTCTTCTGTATTAAAGTAAGTGTGAAGCAAAGAATGCTCATTACACATATAATAATGATAATCTGCATTATCTGCTATAGCTAAAGTTTGGACATGCTTCATATATTCAGCAGTAAACACAGCATCTTCACGGTAGAAGATCTCTGTATCAAATCTGATATTATACTTGTCTATAATTTCCTTCTTTAATTGCTTGGAATATGTATATCCAAAAAAATCTTCTTTTAAAAGATACTTGAGTAGAATAGGAAGTTTTTCTTTATCTGTAGATGATTTATATGGTATGGATTTTAGTTGTTTATCATTATCGTATTCTTTTATACAACCTGAAAAAACAATATCATACTTTCCTGCTAATTCCATATAGTGCTCCAAAAAATGCGGACTTAGCCAATCATCTGAATCTACAAAATTAACATACAGACCATTGGCCATATCCAAGCCTAAATTTCGAGCAGCCCCTGGACCTTGATTGTCCTGATGAAAAGAAAGAATACGAGAATCTTTCTCTGCCCAATAATCACATCGTTTCCCAGAATTGTCAGGACTTCCATCTTCTATTAAAAGCAACTCCCAATCAGAGAATGTTTGATTCAATACACTCTCAACACACTTGTCTATGGTTTTTTCTGCTTTATAAACAGGTATTATTATTGAAATCTTTGGTTTCATTTCTTTCTAAATTTATTCTTTAAGGAATTTATTATAACCAAACGCTCATGAGTATTTAGCCCTAAGACAAACATAACAAGAGCTTGTGAAAATACACACAAAAAGCATACAACAAAAAAAGCGACCCAATCATCTTTCATATAGATATTTACCACAAAAGGTATTACTGCTCCTATCGCAACTATTAACATAGGAGAAAGAAAAGCTTTCCATAAATAAGGAAAAACATTAAAAGACGGTATGTATTTTTTTACAATACCGATATTTGACATGTATACCATTATAGCTATTAATATATTAACGAAAAATGGTGTCATTGGGTTAAATCCTAATTTTAGCAAACAATACGTTATAGGAACAGAGAATGCAAAAATACTTCCAGATATAAAACTTATCCTTTTCATGCGTCCAGTTGCATGAATAATCATAGTCAAAGGTTGCATCATTGTATCAATCCAATTTGCAATAATTGCTAATTGAAAGAACTGAAGAGCGTACTCAGGAACCTCTTTCAACCATACGCTCATTACATCATTCACTTTTAATATTGCAGGGAATGATATCATAAATAGCAGAAAAAAAGAAAATTTCGAGCAACGAATTGCAAGTTTTTCCATTTCCTCGTAAGACCCCTTAGCATAATACTTAATTATCTGAGGCTGTACTGCAGTCGTAAAATTACGAGAAAAGCCCATAATAGCATTCATAATCTGATTAGCAATACCGGTAGCAGCATTAATAGCTGGCCCCCAAAACATATTCTGTAAAATATTAATACCTTGCCCCTTAAACATTACGCACATATTACCGTACAAATCCCATCCTGAAAATGACAACATTGGATATAATAATGTTTTATCCTTAGTAAATCTAAACCTACACTCTACAAAATTTCGAGTACAATATAATCTATACGCAAAAAGCATTCCTACAGATAACAGGAAAAATAATACACCATATAGTATAAGTTTGTCAAAATTGAACCATTCAAGCATAAAAACTATAAGAAGTTTCAATGTAACGTCCGCTATACCAAAATAAGCAAAGATATCCATTCGCTCATGAGCTACAATAGCTGCATTATACGGAACCTGCGTTATCATCATCATAGTACTCAACACTGATAGCTGGTATATAATCCGAGCGGCAAACATACGTTCTTCAGGAATCACCAATTTGGTTTCAAGCAACCAGATTCCTACTGTCTCGCAAAGAATAAATATGATTAATGCAAGGAAAACATGAATTGTCAAAGCTGCCCTAAAAGTTTTCTTCAGTTTATCTATATCCCCGACTCCTATGTCATAAGTTAAGAAACGCGATGTAGCACCTGCCAATGTTGTATTAATAAAAGTAAACATTCCTGCCACACCACATACCACATTATTGATGCCATAGTCTGTTACACCTAATACTGCCAGTATTACTCTACTTGTGTAAAAGGACACGAACATGCTAAAAAGCATACGCACATACAGCATTAGAGTATTTTTTGCTATACGCTTGTTATTATCTAATGTTTGAGACATTATTCGTTATTTTGCGATAAATTATTATAACAATTGAGTTTATTTCTTTCAAGCGTTCTCTCACGTTTCGTTTTTTTTCGAGGCCGCTCGTGTTTCAGCTGACTACTATCATTATTGTTGATAGTTATCGGTTTACTATCTTTCTCCATCTTTAATTCTACTTCATGAACTGTCAATAATTGATTAACTTCATATTTCAATTTATTACACTTGGCCTTATACTCATTAGCATTGGCCTTTATTTCTTTCTTTACTTTAGAAGCCCTAAACCAAATTATACATGATGAAACGACAAAATTAGAGTACATATACAGTACACTAAAAATGCATATAACTGGAAAGATTTTAATACACATCTCATGTAGGTATCCAAAGTATGTAAAAAACAGTGACAAAACTAATCCTATAATATAGGAAACTAAAGCATGGCGTAAAGATGTAAAATTAAAACAACAATTCTTATAACCTTTCTCACCTATGAGCCAACCAACAATTGAATAAATTATTGTAAAGAAAGTTTGCCATAAAATAAAAAGCTCCAACTGTTCCTCTTTGGAAATGGAAATGATACCCATACAAAACAGATAAGACAATCCGTAGAAAAACATCCAAAAGCTAACTGCTGATATACTTTTGGATTGGCATACATTTTCAATTTTAATTCGAAAATTCGTTAACTCATTGTTTATATCTGATGTTATCTTCTCCCTAGATATTTTTGCCTGTTCTACCTGTCCCGCAATACTCTTTCCATTGATTTCAGTATTAGGAATACTATTCAACGTGATTTCATCTACTAATAGAGACCTGCATTCATCGAAGGATTGTTTTAAATATTCTGCAAAATTGAAGAGCTGATTACATACTGCATTCGTATAAGACTTGACATATTCTACTGCAACAAAGGCAATGTTAAGAGTAACTGCCAACTCTATCATAGGAGAAAAATCACTTAACATCATAAGAGAACAAATTCATTAAAGGGATATCATGACTATATTCTTCAGAGTTAAATATTTGATCAAAAGCACTTACAAGCTTTGTTGCAATAGTAGAATCATTAAAATTACATTGAGCAGTTCTTTCAACTACATCAGTCTCTAATCTATATGCGGCATCATCCGCTATGGCAAAATGAACTTGTCCATTGTCTCCTAAGCGTGCAGTAACCTCCGTTTTTTTAACTTTTACTTTTTTCTTTTCTGATATATAATAAGCAAGGCGCTTAAATAATGGAGAGTTTACAATAATTTTCTCGTCGTAATTATTTAACAAGATAGATACTTGACCGTTATTTTCAATAAACTCGCTAATAGCCTCTACAAATTCTGGTTTGTTTCCAATATGCTCACATAGTCTACCAGCGAAAATACGTATTTGTTTTTTTGCAGATTTCAGCAAATTGACATATACAATCAATCCATGTTCTTCGTCTGAATTAAGAAAGATTCTATTTTCTCGATTCTTTGCCAATTCACTTACAAAGATAGAATATTCTGATATTGTTTTCATAAAATAATAAAATAAAATGCCACCAACTTATTTCTTTATATCTTTCATTTCTTGACTACTGTAAGTTTAACAAAATGTTTCATGCCATATTTATTTAATACATAATAAGACATGATACCATTTTGGAAAACTTCACCAGACCTTAAATCAAGATATCCAAGCGCATAAAACTGCAAAAGTATCGTTTGTGCACATTTTTCATCCAAATAGCTGTTTGGATGACATTCTTGTATCTTACAAATTGCTTCACCAATTGCTTCTATTGCCATATCTGTTTGTACGGGAGAAACAAATGCTGAACCTACAATCTTAAAAATTTCATCCCAAGAAAGAGAAAAACTAATAGGTTTTTCATTAAGATCTATACCAAAAGGATTGCTTTCATTGTATGGATGAATAATCAGGTTAAATTTGTCATCACCTTGCTGATATGTTTTAAATTCAGCTTGCTCGTCTGTTTTATATGATGCAATCTCTTTTTTTAAGACTTCATTTTCATATTGAAGATCCAATATTTTCTGATTAGCTTCATTAGATGCGACAGAGTCACCTCGAACCCATCCATAACGCGGATGGGTCTCAAAGAGTTTTGATAGGCTTGCTATGACATTTAAAGCCAGATTATCTGCATTTGTATATGCCTTGCATAACTGTAGTTTCACTGTTTTTGTAAACTCCTCAAGTTTTCTCTTTTTTTCAACATTTTGTTCCAATTTATCACCTGTTAAGGCTGAAAGATCATATGGATAGAAAGCTGCGGTTGGTATATTTTGTGATTTTGCAAATTCATATTCCAATTGAGTATAACTCTTTTGACTCTTTTCTTCTATACTTCCGTATTTTCCACCTAGAATTAAAACATAATAGTCACAAGATAAAATTAAATCTTTAATTACAGTGAACTGATCTTCGTCTGTAGCATTGAAATATTCCATTCCAATAGGAATACAATCTATTTGCAACAAAGCTTGAAGAACCTTGTTACGTTCTTCTTTTAAGTCCTCATAAGTAGAACTAATAAAGACTTGGTACATTTTTTTGTTACTCATTCCAAATGTATTTATTAAAAAGATCGGTTATATGTTCTTGTATCTTTTCATCACGAAAATTTGCATCCAAATCAGTTTCCCTACTCATATAAGAAAAAAAATCCAACATTTTTGCTTTCACCGTATTGACAATTGCTAATGGCGCAGTTGTAGATAGTGCCCTATAAGCTCTTTGTACAGAACCTGTCTCTAAATACTTATCTAAAAAAGGAAAAATGCTGCCAGGTACTCCCAGTTTTATTTCTTTTCCTCCATTCTGACTATATATTTGTTCTAATTCTGTCAAAGACTGTGGTAGTTTTACAGATGAAACCATATTACGCACATTTGGTTCCTTTATAATATCAGATGGAATAGTGAAATTCTTCATCATCCCTTTAAAGGGAATAAATATGTCGACACGCAAAATACAAGGAATGTCACGATACTGAGGGATGTCTTTATCATTGCTATTATAGTAACCTCTTTGTTCCTTGCGAACCCAATCAGAAAATTTTTGATTATATAGTTCAAAAGAAACTGCTTGTGCCATCATCATCACTTTATCCATAGGCTCATTATGAGCCAAAGAATTAATCAGATCTCTTATTAAGTCTTTTTTATTCATTGTAAACCTTTATTATACGTTAGTTTTTAGTATTCATTTTATGAAATCCAAAGCTAACTTCTCGCAAGAAAGAAAAGTATTGTTCACACGTCATACGGAACAGGATGTAAAACCCTATCACTTACTTGAAGCACACTGGATTTTGTTCTGATTATATAGTCTATAGAACTCAGAACTCTTTTATCTATACATAAGGCTTTTTCTAATGAACAGATGGCGTATTGGGTGTTTCTGATACGTTCCTTGAAGATTGGGGCTGCCATATTGCATGCTGTATAGAATAAATAGTCATGCAAATGATAGTCAATAGCCAAATATTCATCAGTTACGTCTATGTAACGTTCCATTCCAATCATAGCAAAATGTGAAGCAAAAGCAAATTTCAAGTATGCTATGTGTCCTGTAGGGTCGTATATAGAAAGGTAAACAACAACAGATGCTATTTTAATATCACTGAAATTATTCATTCTTGTTATATTTCTATTATTTTTGCCTCTCAAGAACAAGTTTCGCTTTGCTTATAATTAAGGGCAAGTAACAATCATTTTCTCAAAATCTATTTTCCATTTGTTTTCCTTAAGGAAAGGGATTCCAAGAATGCCATGCAATTGCACTCCTGTATCTTCTTGCAATTGTGTAATCATATCGTTAGCTTTCACGACCGCAAAGGTTGATGTGTATTCAGTTCCCTCAAAATTGAAAGTACCTTCAACAGTTATACTTTCTTGAAAACGACTTTCTATACCCATTGTTTCTTGATTCTCTTCTATAATGCGAAAATCATCCTTAAAATGCTCATATACAAAAGAGAACAGCGTGTTATGTGTGGAACCTGTATCTATGAGAAAACACACGTTCTTCTTCCTGCCAGATGTCAATATCAATGGCAAGCCGATCTTCTCCAGACCAAAATTTAATGGAAATCTCATTTTTATAGTGTTTATAACTTTTAACCAAAGATCAATAACCGTTAGGGTTATTCTTTTGCCAATTCCAACTGTCACGACACATATCTTCTATTCCATATTTTGCAACCCAATTTAATTCTTCTTTTGCTTTCATGGGATTGCAATAACATGTTGCTATATCACCTGGTCTACGAGCTTTGATAGAATATCTGATTTTCACACCATTTGCTTTCTCAAAAGCTTTTATGACGTCTAGTACAGAATAGCCATGACCTGTTCCAAGATTGTAGATAGCCAAACCACAATTGCGTTCAATAGCCTTTAATGCACATACATGACCTGCGGCTAAATCGCAAACATGGATATAATCTCGCACGCCTGTTCCATCAGGAGTATCGTAATCGTTACCAAATACACCAAGTTCCTCACGTTTACCGACAGCTACTTGGGTAATATATGGCATTAAGTTATTTGGGATGCCATTAGGATCTTCGCCTATCAAACCGCTTTTATGAGCACCTATTGGATTAAAATATCTTAGCAATACTATATTCCAGGTCTTGTCTGCTTTCTGAACATCAATCAATACTTCTTCAAGCATGGATTTTGTTTGTCCATAAGGGTTTGTACAATGACCCTTTGGACACTCCTCTGTTATTGGAATGACAGCAGGATCACCATATACTGTTGCAGAAGAAGAGAATATTATATTCTTACAATCATGATGACGCATTACATCTAATAGAATAAATGTACCGGTCATGTTATTATGATAATATTCTAAGGGTTTTGATACAGACTCACCTACTGATTTAAGACCTGCATAATGAATGACGGCATCAAATTTATTCTCATCAAAGACCTTGTTCAAAGCTGACTTATCAAGAATGTCTGCCTCGTAAAACTTTATTTCTTTTCCTATCAATTGAGAAACACGTTTCAACGCTTCTGGCTTTGAATTAGAAAAATTGTCTACCACTACAACGCTGTGACCAGCCTTGTCTAATTCAATGATTGTATGAGTACCTATATAGCCGGCACCACCACATAAAAGTATATTCATATATCTTGTTTGTTATAATAGAATTAAACGTATATTTTTTGGCACACGGAGGCGCGGAGCGCAATGTTGAGTTTTGAATGTTGAATGTTGAATTGTTGCGGCTGGCCGCAATGTGGAATTGACCAATGATGAATTTCGATGCTCTCACGAGATGTTTTGAACACGA
>OBLI01002271.1_pt1 | contig 16641 bp, 15 predicted proteins | sample 1519701 | NCBI WGS metagenome assembly OBLI01 (sample SAMEA3663005, study PRJEB22513) | pig gut metagenome | biome: pig gut; feature: pig-associated habitat; material: faeces | place: France | collected 2012 | reverse complement strand
GCCTAAAGCGAGCAGGTGTCGCAAGACACCTATAGGAAGCACGCGACTTCAGTCGTGTGAGGCTTCACGTAGACGATACTTTGATTTTATAAAAATAGTTTGGTGCGAGAAGTAAGAAAACATGAAAACTGTAGGAGACTCGCACCTGAAAAATGTGTAAAAACGTGTCAAATATTTTTTGAGGTTTTATTTTTATAATCAATAAAGAATGATAAAAGTAATATTGCATAATAAAAAAAAATATATAAAAAAATTGGGCGTTTTTGCTGTCATACCCCGCGAGGGGTATGTGGATTGAAATGTTTCAATCGTCTTATGAAATACAAATGCGCATTGTCATACCCCGCGAGGGGTATGTGGATTGAAATAGTATTTGCCGTTATCGGATACATATTGAGAAAGCAAGAGTAACTATCTTATAAGGTGGAAAGGAGTTTTTATGGAAAGAAAAGAAATTTTAAAAAAAGTAGACCACACATTGCTGGCTCAGAGCGCCGGCTGGGAACAAATAAAAGAAATTCTGGAAGATGCCATGAAATATGAGACTGCGTCTGCCTGTATTCCGACTGCTTATGTAAAGCAGGCTGCCGAGTACGTGAAAGGGAAACTTCCAATCTGTACAGTGATTGGATTTCCAAATGGGTATAGTACTACTGCAGGAAAAGTCTATGAAACACAGGATGCGGTTGCTAATGGAGCAGACGAGATTGATATGGTGATCAATATCGGCTTTTTGAAAGAAGGAAGATATGAAGAGGTAGAAGAAGAAATCCGAAAAGTACATGCAGCATGTCAGGGAAGAATCTTAAAGGTGATTATTGAGACCTGTCTTCTTTTAGAAGAGGAAAAAATGAAAATGTGTGAAATTGTGACATGTGCAGGGGCGGAATATATAAAGACTTCTACAGGATTTTCTACAGCAGGAGCTACCTTTGAAGATGTGGCACTTATGAGAAAATATACAGGAAAAAATGTAAAAGTGAAAGCAGCAGGAGGAATTGCTTCCTTTTCAGATGCAGAAAAATTTATAGAATTGGGAGCAGAACGACTGGGTACCAGCAGACTGGTAAAAATTATGAAACAGGAAGAAGTACGATGAAAATAAAAACAAAGCAACAGGTAGATTTTCTTCACGGAAACATTTTGCAGGGATTATTGATGTTTGCATTTCCCATATTGCTTTCCAATTTATTTCAGCAAATGTACAATACCGTGGATACCATGATTGTGGGACATGTACTTGGTGAAACTTCACTGGCTGCGATAGGGGCCAGTGCACCTGTCTATGAGCTTCTGGTTGGATTTGCAATGGGGATCGGAAATGGACTGTCTATTGTTACTGCAAGAAGTTACGGGGTGGGAGATTTAAAGCTTCTAAAAAGAACCGTTGCCTGCGCCTTGTTAATTGCAGCAGGAATTACTCTGGTGTTTACAGTAGCAGCAAGAATCGGCGTCTATCCTCTTTTACAGGTACTGGATACACCGGAAAAAATCATACGGGAGGCAAACAGTTACATTTCAATAGTTACCGTGTTTCTGGGAGTGATGCTCGCATATAATCTTTGTTCCGGGCTTTTGCGAGCAATCGGAAACAGTGTGATGCCATTGGTATTTCTGGTGCTGTCTTCTGTAGTGAATATGATTCTGGATTATCTGTTTATGGCGAAGATGAATATGGGAATCCAGGGAGCAGCAGTAGCAACGGTGCTTGCACAGGGGATTTCTGTAATCTTATGTGTGATTTATGTGGAAAAAAAGTTTCGTATGCTGGTTCCGGAAAGAGAAGATTTTCAAATAGAAAAAGAATTGTTTAAGGAAATGTTTGCTCAGGGGATGTCCATGGCATTGATGAACAGTCTGGTCAGTGCCGGATCGGTGATTCTTCAGTTTGGAATCAATGGTCTGGGATATTTGACGATTGCCGGGCATACAACAGCAAGAAAGATTTATCAGTTCTGCAATATGCCGATTACAGCGATGGCGAATGCAGTCAGTACTTTTGTGTCTCAAAATCGGGGAGCAGATCAGCCGGACAGAATCCGGAAGTCTGTTTTTCTGGCGTTTTTGTATAATCTGGTTATTACAATGGTAATTGTAGTCTTTCTGAATCTGACAGCTCCTGTTCTGGTAGCATTCGTTTCCGGTTCGTCTAATTCCGTTGTAATGGAGAATGGAACGCGATACCTTCGAGTAGTTGCTCCTTTTTATGTGGTTTTGGGTGTGTTGTTTGATGTTCGAATGTCTCTGCAGGGAATCGGGCAGAAACTTCTGCCACTGGTATCCAGTGTGATTGAGCTGGTAGGAAAAATTCTTTTTGTAATTCTATGGATTCCTCGTTTTGGATATAATGCAGTGATTTTTTGTGAGCCGAGTATCTGGTGTGTTATGACTGCCTATCTTTTGGTTGTGTTTTTGCGGGATCCTTATATTCGAAACAAACAGAAAGTGTAACAGAAAATTTTCCAGGCAGTTGTTTTATTGTGGCACAACCGATATAATAGTGCTATTGGATGAATAAGAAATCAGGAGGAGCGGAAATGGAGAAGCATCTGGAAAGACCCATTGAACCGAAACGTATGAATAAAATACGGATTGCAAAATTTATTTCTTCCAGAGGAGTTACTTCAAAAACAGAAATTTCCGGAAGTCTGAAAATCAGTATGCCGACTACATTGCAGAATGTAAAGGAACTTATGGAAGCCGGGGTGGTTGTGGAAGAAGGAGAATATGAATCTACAGGAGGACGAAAAGCCAAAGCGTTATCGATTAATCAAAAGGCAGGTTATGCCCTTGGGGTGGATATTACCCGGAATCATATTACCACAGTCATCGTAAATGCCAGAAAAGAAATTCTGGCTTCTGACAGAATCCGTGTGCCATACAGAAATGAATCGGATTATTATGAAGAAATGATCCGGCACATTTTTGAATTTTCCGGAAAACAGAAAATTAAAAAAGAGAAAATTATGGGGATTGGATTTTCACTGCCTGGTTTTGTAAATCGAGAGCAAAAAGTTTTGACCAGTTCCCATGTACTGAAAGTAAAAAATGTCAGTTTTAAAAATCTGGAAACTCTTTTGCATGTCCCCTATGAACTGGATAATGATGCAAACAGTGCTGCTTTTGCGGAACTGGGGAATACAGCAGGAAATGAAGTCTATCTTTCACTGAGCAATACCGTAGGTGGTGCTGTTTATTTTGACCGGAAACTCTATCGTGGAGAAAATTTTAAGAGCGGAGAGTTCGGTCATATGATTATTGAACGGAATGGAAGAACCTGTTATTGTGGGAAAAAAGGATGTGCAGATGCATACTGTTCTGCGAGCATTCTTCAGGAACATGGAGACGGAAGCCTGGAAGGATTTTTTGATAAGCTGAGAAGCAGACAGAAAGAAGCGACAGAAGTCTGGGAGGAATATCTGGAATATCTGGCCATTGTGATTACGAATCTTCGCATGTTTTTTGACTGTAAAATTGTTTTGGGTGGATATGTGGGAGGATATCTGGATGAATTTATGCCGGATCTGGCAAAAAAAGTTATGGAATATAATAAGTTTGATCTGGATACCTCTTACCTTAGTACCGGAAAATATAAATTGGAAGCAGCTGCTTACGGCGCTACACTGGGATTTATCGAAGATTTTCTGGAAAAAGTCTGATATTTCAATAAAAAATCCAGTTGACTTTTTTTCTTTTTGGTGCAATAATTTAATTACTTTGATAAAAGGATTTATAAAAGTTTAAATAAAACAGGAGGATAATCAAATGGATGGAAAGATGAAAGTGGCAGTTATGGAAGCAATCGGAAAAATCAAAATGGAGGAAAGAGATATTCCGAAAGCAAAAGACAATGAGGTACTGGTAAAACTGGAATATGTAGGAATTTGCGGAAGTGACCTTCATTATTATGAAACAGGTGCAATCGGGGATTTTGTAGTGGAACCTCCTTTTGTACTGGGACATGAACCGGGAGGTACAGTTGTAGAAGTAGGAAAAGATGTAAAACATCTCAAAGTAGGAGACCGGGTGGCATTGGAACCGGGAAAAACCTGCGGACATTGTGAATTCTGTAAAACAGGCAGATATAATCTCTGCCCGGATGTAGTATTTTTTGCAACCCCTCCGGTTGACGGAGTATTTCAGGAATATGTGGCTCACGAAGCAGATCTTTGTTTCAAATTGCCGGAAAATGTAAGTACGCTGGAAGGTGCACTTATTGAGCCTCTTGCAGTCGGTTTTCATGCTGCAATGCAGGGTGGTGCAAGAGCCGGACAGACCGCTGTAGTTATGGGCTCCGGATGTATCGGACTTGTGACAATGATGGCTTTAAAAGCAATGGGTGTATCAAAAGTATATGTAGTAGATATTATGGAAAAACGTCTGGAAAAGGCGCTGGAACTTGGTGCAGACGGTGTGATTAACGGAAAAGAAAAAGACGCAGTAGAAGAAGTAATGAAACTGACAGATGGAAGAGGTTGTGACCTGGTTATTGAAACAGCAGGAACGCAGATTACAACCGTGCAGGCTATGCGAATGACAAAGAAAGGTGCCACTATCGTACTGGTAGGTTACAGCAAGACAGGAGAAATGACACTTCCGATCAGTATGGCTCTTGATAAGGAACTGACATTTAAGACGGTATTCCGTTACAGACATATTTATCCAATGGCAATCGAAGCAGTTGCTGCAGGGAAAGTAAATCTGAAAGGAATTGTAACCGATATTTTCAGTCTGGATGAAGCACAGAAAGCAATGGATTATAGTGTAAATAACAAAGCAGATGTGGTAAAGGCAGTTATTCGTATTGCAGAATAAAGAAGAATCAGAAAACTTTGATTGAAAACCGGCATTGAAAGAGTTATAATTTTTAAAACAATGTATCAAGCATTTAAAAAGGAGACTGATAGAATGCCATCAATTAAAAAAGTAACACCTATGACAGACAATCCTTATGTAAGGCTGTATCATCTTGATGTGGAAAGCAAAACCGGGAAAAGCGGAAATTATTATGTGGCTTCCAGAGCAAAGAATGAAGAGGCACTGAAGCTGAATACCAGGAAGAATACACCAGATGGAGTAATCATTTACAGTCTTTATGGAGAGAAAAAAGATAAAGTTGTGTTGGTTCGACAGTATCGCTATGCAATTGATGATTATATCTATGAATTTCCGGCAGGTCTTGTAGAGCCGGGAGAAGACTTTAAAGAAGCCGGTATTCGGGAATTGAAAGAGGAGACAGGATTGACGCTGACTCCTGTTTCGGTTGATCCGGCATATGAAAGGCCGTATTTTACAACTATCGGTATGACAGACGAGTCCTGTGCTACCGTATTCGGATATGCCGCAGGAGAGGTGTCCAATGAAGGCCTGGAAGATTCCGAAGCGCTGGAAATCGTGCTGGCAGACAAAGAAGAAGTAAAACGGATACTGAAAGAGGAGAATGTGGCTATTATGACTGCCTATATGCTCATGCATTTTCTTCATGATTCGGAAACGTTCGGTTTCCTTAAGGAAATGGATTTATGAAGAAATGGAAGAAATATCTGAGAGGAATGGCAGCCGCTCTTCTTACCATTCTTGTAGTTGTTCTTTGTGTGATTCTTGGAATTAAGCTGGTAAAGTTCTTTTTGCCTTTTGTTATCGGCTGGATCATTGCTCTTATTGCCAGTCCTCTGGTGCGGATTGTTGAACGAAGGCTGAGTATCGCCAGGAAACATACATCTATGGTGATTATTGTTCTTGTATTGGCCGCACTTATCGGAGGTATTTATCTGGTGGGTGCCAAGGTGGCAAGAGAGACTGGGAATTTTATTCAGCAGGCACCGGAACTGTATGGAGGATTTAAAGAAGAATTTCAGGAAGTGGAGCATAATCTGGAACGGTTTATCAAACAACTTCCGGAAGATGTGCAGATTAGTATTGATGATGCACAGGAAAAACTGGGTATTCAGATTGGAAAACTGGTTACCAGTTTGAGTGAAATTACCGTAGATTTTGCCAGTAACACAGCAAAGAATCTTCCAAGTGCCTTTATTGGATTTATCTTTACTTTGCTGTCCGCTTATTTTTTCATTGCAGACAGGGACCGGATTCTGGAATTTGGAAGAGCCAATACACCTGCAGTGATACAGGAAAAATGGAAATTGTTTTCAGATAGTTTTAAAAAAGTTTTCGGTGGCTATTTTAAAGCACAGCTTAAGATTATGGCTGTAATCTGGATTATTTTATGTGCCGGATTGCTGTTCCTGCATGTACGGTTTGCAGTTTTTGTAGCGTTTCTGGTAGCACTTCTGGATATGCTTCCGTTTTTTGGGACAGGGACTGCTTTGATTCCATGGGCAATTTTTAAGATTTTATCCGGAGATATGAGATATGCACTTGGACTTTTGATTTTATATTTACTTACACAATTGGTAAGAAGAGTGATTGAACCGAAGTTGGTAGGAGATTCCATTGGTATGAATCCGCTGTTGACGTTGATCTTCATGTATACCGGCTATAAAATCAGCAGTGTAATTGGAATGATCCTTGCAGTACCAATAGGGGCAATTGTGATTAATTTCTATGAGGCGGGAATGTTTGACGGACCGCTCAAAGCAGCAAGAGAAATACTGGATGATTTTCTGGTATGGATTCATAATTCAGAGGAAACAGAGTGACTGCCGGGAGTTTGCTTTCCGGCAGTTGCCTGAAAATAAAAAATAAGGAGACGAAGAATGAAGAAAGCATATGATGTAATCGCATTAGGAGAATTGTTGATCGATTTTACAGAAAACGGAGTCAGCGGACAGGGAAATCCAATCTTTGAGGCAAATCCGGGCGGAGCACCTTGCAATGTACTTGCAATGCTGAATAATCTTGGAAAGAAAACTTCTTTTCTGGGAGTTGTCGGAAAAGACCAGTTTGGAACTACACTGAGAAAAACTTTGAACGAATTGGGAATTGATACCAGTCATTTATATGAGGATGAAGAAGTACATACAACTTTAGCTTTTGTTCATACCTTTGAGGATGGAGACAGAGATTTTGCCTTCTACAGAAATCCGGGAGCAGATATGATGCTGGCAGAGGAGCAGATTGATGAAGAATATATTAAATCTGCCAAAGCATTTCATTTCGGAACGCTTTCCATGACTCATGAAGGTGTGCGTAAAGCTACAAAAAAGGCGATTGCTACAGCAAAGGAAGCAGGTCTTCTGATTTCTTTTGATCCAAACTTAAGACCACCACTCTGGAGCAGTATGGAACTTGCAAAAGAACAGATCGCTTATGGTCTGGAACAGTGCGATCTTCTGAAAATTTCAGAGGAAGAACTGGAATTTATGACAGGAACCAAGGATGTGAAAGAAGGTGCACATATGCTTCTGGAACAGTATCCGAATTTGAAAATCATGAATGTTACAATGGGAAAAGAAGGCAGTATTGCATTTCATGAAGGAAAAGAAGTGTTCCAGGCTCCGTTTATTCAGGAACATACCATTGAAACAACAGGGGCCGGAGATACTTTCGGTGCATGTGCACTGAATTATGTACTGGAACATGGAACAGCCGGACTGTCAGAGGAACAGCTTTCTCAGATGCTTCAGTTTGCAAATGGAGCCTCCTCTTTGATCACAACTAAAAAAGGTGCGCTGCGCGTTATGCCTACAAAAGAAGAAGTGGAAACATTTGTTGCAGGACGTTTAAAATAAACGTTTCCAGCAGAAGAAATTTCTTCCGGGGGATTTTGAAAAGTGGGCAAAAATAGTCTGAAATTAGCTGGAAAAAGAGAAAATCATTTTACAGAAATCTTACAATTATTTAGTTGAATAGAGGATTGACAGTAAATAGATTTTGTGATACATTATAGTCATCAGATAAATAATAGTTTTGATTCCTGACGGGTTAATGTGGATCACCACAGTGGAGTCAAAGCGTTGAGGAAGCCGACCGTCTGGGCAACATTTGTGACCGACAAATGTTGCCCTTTTTTAAACACTAGTTTTAGAAAAGAGTGTTTAATAAAAGGGTTTTTCCAGAATGTAAAATGACAGGGGAACCGCGCATACGGGAAACGAAAACTATTATATGTTATTTTTAAGGAGGTTTTAAAAATGGGATTCAAGTCTGACATCGAAATTGCACAGGAGTGCACAATGGAACCGATTACCAAAATTGCAGAGAAAGCTGGTATCGATGACAAGTATCTGGAACAGTATGGTAAGTACAAAGCAAAAATTGATTACAATCTGTTAAAAGAATCTGACAAACCAAACGGCAAACTGATTCTGGTTACAGCAATCAACCCGACTCCTGCTGGTGAAGGTAAAACAACTACAACAGTTGGTCTTGCTGATGGTATGCAGAAACTTGGCAAAAATGTAATGGTTGCTTTGCGTGAGCCTTCCTTAGGACCTGTATTTGGTGTAAAAGGTGGAGCAGCAGGCGGCGGCTATGCACAGGTAGTTCCTATGGAAGACATCAATCTGCATTTCACAGGTGACTTCCATGCAATCGGTGCTGCTAACAACCTTCTGGCAGCTATGATTGACAACCACATTTTCCAGGGTAATGCACTGAACATCGACCCAAGAAAAATCACATGGAGAAGATGTGTGGATATGAACGATCGTCAGCTTCGTTTCGTAGTTGACGGCCTTGGCGGAAAAACAAACGGTATGCCAAGAGAAGACGGATACGATATCACAGTTGCTTCTGAAATCATGGCTGTTCTGTGTCTGGCAAGAGATATCACAGACCTGAAAGAAAGACTGGGAAGAATTATCATTGGTTATACATATGGTAAAGTATCAGAGCAGAAACCGGTAACTGCGCATGACTTACATGCAGAAGGCGCTATGTGTGCACTGCTGAAAGATGCTCTGAAACCAAACCTGGTTCAGACTCTGGAACATGTACCGGCAATCGTGCATGGTGGTCCATTCGCGAACATCGCTCATGGATGTAACTCTGTAATCGCTACAAAGATGGCTCTGAAATTAGGTGATTATGCAATCACAGAAGCAGGATTCGGTGCTGACCTTGGTGCTGAAAAATTCCTGGATATCAAATGCCGTATGGCAGGTCTTCAGCCAAATGCAGTTGTTATCGTAGCTACTGTACGTGCTCTGAAATACAACGGCGGTGTTGCAAAAGCAGATCTGAATAATGAAAATCTGGAAGCTCTGGAAAAAGGTCTTCCAAACTTACTGAAACATGTAAGCAATATCAAAAACGTATACAAACTGCCATGTGTAGTTGCTATCAATGCATTCCCGACAGATACAAAAGCAGAGCTGGATCTGGTTGAAGCAAAATGTAAAGAACTGGGTGTTAACGTTGCTCTGTCCGAAGTATGGGCAAAAGGCGGTGAAGGCGGTATTGCACTGGCTAAAGAAGTTATCCGTCTGGTTGAAGAACCAAACGATTTCCAGTTCTCTTATGAATTAGAGGGAAGCATCGAAGATAAACTGAATCAGATCGTACAGAAAATCTACGGTGGTAAGAGAGTTGTTCTTACAGCAAATGCTCAGAAACAGGCTGCTCAGCTGGAAGCTATGGGATATGGAAACTGCCCGATCTGTGTAGCGAAAACACAGTACAGCTTAACAGATGATCAGACAAAACTGGGTGCTCCGAAAGATTTCGAAGTAACTGTTCGTAATCTGAAGATTTCAGCAGGTGCAGGATTCATCGTAGCTCTTACAGGTGAAATCATGACTATGCCTGGTCTTCCAAAAGTTCCGGCTGCTGAAAGAATTGATGTAGATGAGACAGGTAAGATTTCCGGTCTGTTCTAATTGTTTTATTATCAGGTTGAGAGCATTTTAAATAACTGTTCTTAATTTAAAAAGTCAGGCACGGTTTTTATAACCGTGCCTGTATTTCTTCAAAATATACATTTAAAAGGAGGAGATAGGTGTGTTTCTTGACGAATATACAAATGTATGTAATGCAGCAAAAGGTAAAGTGAAATTTCTGGAACAGAATCCAGTGGGCTATATGGTCGCTTCTGTGATTGCCGGTATGTTTATTGCGTTCGGAGGTTTCGTAGCGTTCTATCTGGGTTCATTCTTTTCCGCAGCAGGTTCACCTGCAACAAAAGGTGTACAGGGATTTGCATTTGCGGCAGCATTGAGTCTCGTTGTCATGGCAGGAGCAGAGCTGTTTACCGGAAATAATATGGTTCTTGGTGCAGCAGCATTTGATAAAGCCATTACATGGGGACAGACGATCAAAACATGGGTATTCTGTTACATTGGAAACCTGATTGGTTCTCTGCTTGGTGCCGGTATTTTCCAGCTTACGGGAATTCCGAAAGGAGATGCAGGACAGTATTTTGTAACACTTGCTGTGAATAAGATGGCACTTACTCCGCTCCAGATGCTTACAAGAGGTATCTTCTGTAATATGCTGGTATGTCTGGCTGTATGGTGTGGAATCAAGATGAAATCAGAATCCGGAAAGCTGGTTATGATTTTCTGGTGTATTTTCATTTTTATTGTATGTGGTTTTGAACATAGTATTGCCAATATGAGCATTATGGCAGTTGGTCTCTTTAATGCAGGAGACGCAGCAGTCAGCATTGGCGGTTATGTATACAATCTTCTCTTTGTTACCATTGGTAATATGATAGGTGGTGTATTGTTTGTTGCATGGCCATATCGTATGATGGCAAAAGGCGGAAAAAAATAAAGGATAATCAGGGGACGGGTACGTAGTCACAGCAGTGACTGCGTACCCGTCCTCTGGTTACTTAAAAGGAGGAGCGAAGATGAAAGTGATTCTTGGTATTGATATCGGTACATCCAGTGTAAAAGCGATGCTTTTGGATGCAGAAAAAGGTGTGATAGCTGTACATGCAAAGTCTTATGAAGTGGATATTCCTCAAACCGGATTTGCTCAGCAAAATCCTCAGATGTGGTGGGATGCACTTCTGGAAGTGTTTCAACAGTTGAAGGCAGAGACACCGGATGCATACAGGAATATCAAGGGGATTGGATTTTCCGGGCAGATGCATGGGCTGGTTCTGGTGGATAAAGAAGGAGAGGTACTTCGGCCGGCAATCATCTGGCTGGATCAGCGTTCTCAGAAACAGATGAGGGAAATTGAAGAAGTATTGAATCAGGAGCAGATGGGGGAATTGCTCCGTAATCGAATCAGCTGTGGTTTTGCATTTCCGTCTTTATTGTGGGTAAAAGAAGAAGAACCGGATTTGTTTGCCCGGACGGCAGCAGTTCTTTGTCCGAAAGACTATTTGCGCCTTAAAATTACAGGAAAATCAGGTGCTGAGGTGGTAGATGCATCTTCTACCGGGATGTTTGCCACAGCAAAACGAGATTGGGCATGGGATTTGTTAGAACAGTTCGATCTTCCAAAAGAGATTTTTCCAGATGCAGCAGAATCTGGGGACATTGCCGGTTATGTGACAGAGGAGGCTGCCAGAGAGACCGGACTTCCGGCAGGGATTCCCGTGATTTACGGAGCAGGGGACCAACCGGCACAGAGCATTGGAAATGGTGTGACAAAAGAAGGAAAGCTCATCAGTAATATTGGTACAGGCGGACAGATCTCTGCCTTTTCGAAAACACCTGTTTATGATAAACAATTGCGAACAAATACATTTTGTCATGCTGTAAAAGAAGCCTATACGATTTTTGGCGCTACCCTTTGTGCCGGAATGTCTATGAATTGGGCCAAGAATAAAGTGCTCTGTGTAGACAATTATGAACAAGTGAATGCATGGGCTGGCAGTGTAAATCCGGGATCTGACGGTTTGATCTATTTACCCTATCTATCCGGAGAACGGACGCCTCATTTGAATCCAAAAGCAAAGGGAATGTTTTTTGGTATGACTCTTGGGCATGAGAATGGGCACTTTCTGCGTGCGGTCATGGAAGGAGTAACTTACAGTCTGAAGGATTGTCTTCTTTTGTTGAAGCAAATGGGAGTGGATGCACCGATGATCATTGCATCTGGCGGCGGAGCTGCTTCACCGCTCTGGCTGCAGATTCAGGCCGATATTCTTGACAGAGAAGTGTGTGTATGCAACGAAAAAGAACAGGCTTGTCTGGGTGCTTGTATTTTGGCAGGTACTTCGATCGGTATCTTTCAGTCTCTGGAAGAAGGCTGTGAACGGTTTGTAAAAATGAATGAAAAAATCTATGTGCCGAATCCGGTGAATCGGGAGATTTATGAAGAGAGGTTTGGTGTATATCGGGAGTTGTATGAACGGACGAAAGATTTGATGTAGGGACAGGTACATGGTCATCGAGTGACCATGTACCTGTCATCTTCCAGATAATAACAGAAGGGATATTCTTCGCTGTCGTGAGAAACGGTTTCTCGCAATGTTTCATCGGTTGTAATTTTGCAATATGTTTTGTTGGCTTTCATACGAAATCACCTCTTTTATGATATTGTGTAATAAAAATGCGATATTATTCATTGATAGATACTTAATAATACGATATAGTACAAAAGAATACTATAATTGAAGGAGAAAATGAAGTCAATATGGGAAAAAATTATAAGAGAACATTGATTGCCTGTTATCTTGGATTTATCACGCAGGCTATCACAGCAAATTTTGCACCGCTGTTATTTCTGAAATTCCATAAGGATTATGCGATACCATTAGGAAAGATTGCAATGATTTCAACTATGTTTTTCCTGACACAGTTGATTGTAGATGTTTTGTGTGCAAAATATGTAGATCGTATAGGGTATCGAAAAAGTGTTGTAGCATCGGAAGTATGCTCAGTGGCAGGGCTTGTGGGACTGGCATTTTTACCGGAGTTGTTTCAGGACCCATTTATCGGAATCATCATCAGTGTAATCGTTTATGCAATCGGAAGTGGATTGATTGAGGTATTAGTCAGCCCGATTGTAGAAGCTTGTCCTTTTGAACATAAAGAAGCGGCAATGAGTCTTTTGCATTCTTTTTATTGTTGGGGTTCTGTAGGTGTTGTGCTTTTCTCTACTCTTTTCTTTACTGTGTTTGGAATTGACAGATGGAAATGGCTTGCATGTATATGGGTACTGGTACCATTGTATAACATTTACAATTTTGCCACATGTCCGATCGAACATCTGACAGAAGACGGGCAAAGTATGAAAATTGGCAGTCTGTTTCGGGTTCCGTTATTCTGGGTAGCCATTATTCTGATGGTTTGTGCCGGTGCATCGGAACTATCCATGGCACAGTGGGCATCTGCATATGCAGAATCAGCGCTTAGTCTTTCAAAAACCATTGGCGATTTGGCAGGCCCCTGTATGTTTGCTATAACCATGGGAATCAGTCGTGTACTTTATGGAAAATATGGGGATAAAATAGATTTGATGAAGTTTATGCTTGGTTCCGGCAGTCTGTGTCTGATTTGCTATTTAATGGCTTCCATATCGGCAAATCCTGTCATTGGACTGATTGGATGCATACTCTGTGGATTTTCTGTAGGTATTATGTGGCCTGGAACGATTAGTATCTCATCAAAACAGCTTCCGGCTGGCGGAACCGCTATGTTTGCACTTTTGGCTATGGCGGGCGATTTGGGCGGAGCCTTTGGACCGAGTCTGGTAGGAAATATTACGCAGAGGGCAAATGATAATCTGCAAAAAGGAATGCTTGTCGGATGTGTATTTCCGTTAGTATTAATTATAGCGCTATTGGTAATGAGAGGTTTTCAAAATAGAAAGAATTAAAAGGAAGATAGGGGACAGGTACATGGTCACTATGTGACCATGTACCTGTCCCCTATCTTCACCTGTTTCCTTGTTATTGAATAAAATAAAAAAGAATTTTTTATATGGAGCAGAGAATGGAAGATCAGAAACTGGAAAATTTGTTAAATCTTGCATTGGATGCTACACAACAAGAACTGGAAAAATCGTTAAATCTTTCTGTTGGTTATGAACCAGAAGAAAGAAAATGGGAGTTAATTGTAAAATACTCAGGAAATCTCAGCGAGATTGTGGATGAGCAAATTCAGGTGGTGGAGTTATTGAATCAATTTGCAATTCTTACTGTCCCGGAAAGTGAGATTAATCGTTTGTCACAATATCCGCAGATTGAGTTTATTGAAAAACCAAAGCGTCTTTTCTTTGCAGTGGAACAGGGGCGGGCAGTTTCCTGTATCAATTCTGTTCAGAGTCCGTATTCTCCTGTTGGAAAACCATTGTTTGGAGAAGGGGTTCTGGTTGCTTGTGTGGATTCCGGAATTGATTACAGCCACCCGGATTTTCGAAATGAGGATGGAAGTACAAGAATTCTCCGGCTCTGGGATCAGACGGTTTCCGGAAATCCTCCAAAGGGATATTTTATAGGCACAGAGTATACGAAGGAACAGATTGACGAAGCATTGAAGCGAACAGATGTTGCAGGAAGGTATGAAGTGGTTCCAAGTCGGGATCTGAGTGGACATGGAACCGGGGTGATGGGAATTGCTGCAGGGAATGGAAGAGCATCAGAAGGACAATACCGTGGGGTAGCACCAAAGTCCAGTCTTTTTGTGGTGAAACTTGGAAATCCACGGGAGGGAGGATTCCCAAGAACAACAGAGCTGATGCAGGGAATTGACTATTGCATTCGACAATCCATAGCAATGAATATGCCTCTGGCATTGAATCTGAGTTTTGGAAATAATTATGGTTCGCACAGCGGAGAATCTCTGATTGAAGTTTATCTGGATAATGCAGCTGCTTTTGGACGAACGGTTATCTGTGCGGGAATGGGAAATGAAGGAAATAAAGCCGTTCATACATCAGGTATTTTGAAACAATCCAGTCAGGCAGTCCCTTTTTCCATTGCAGATTATGAGACTGGTATGAATCTTCAAATCTGGAAGCAGTATGTAGATCAGATGGATATTTCGGTGGAACATCCTTCTGGGCTTGTGGCGGGGCCTTTTCAGGAAATCCTGGGACCCCAGCGGTTTCGGCTGGGGAATACAGAACTTCTGATTTATTATGGAAAACCGGGACCGTTCAGCCTTGCTCAGGAGATTTATATTGATTTTATCCCCACAGATACGTATATAGACAGCGGGGTGTGGAAAGTGAATCTGATTCCAAAGGAAATTGTGGATGGAAGGTATGATTTGTGGATGCCTGGTGGGAGTACACGAAATGAAGGAACACGATTTTTGTATCCCACACCGGATATCACTCTTACCATACCTGCGACAGCCAGTAAAATCATATCAGTGGGAGCTTATAATTCCCGCTATCAGGCATATGCAGATTTTTCCGGACGTGGATACACAAGAATTACAAACGAAATAAAACCGGATATAGCGGCTCCGGGCGTGGATATTACAACTGCAGCACCTGGAGGAGGCTATACTTCACGGACAGGGACCTCCTTTGCAACGCCTTTTGTGACAGGATCAGCAGCACTGCTCATGGAATGGGGGATTGTAAGGGGAGAAGATCCCTTTCTTTATGGGGAAAAAGTAAAAGCATATCTGCGGCGTGGTGCCAGACATCTGCTTTCCGGTCCCTATCCCAATAATCAGTTGGGATGGGGGGAGGACGTTATAATAAGGTTACATTGGAAAAAGTCAATAAAATCAAGTGTTTCCGTTCATTTTCCCAACACAGAAACGAAGCACTTTATCCATGATTTTGAAGAAAATCTGCCCGGGTTGGACGCAAAATCACATGGAAAGAAAGATTTGTAGCAATGACGTAACATGAACGTGGGGTTCTGTTACAGACAATAATTCAATCACCATTTCAAGAATAAGAATCTGACATTGAAAGCGAAAGGTTTATTGTCGCTGATGTTAAGTTTACCGGATGACTGGAATTATAACATTCAGGGGCTGGCAACATTGAGCAGAGATGGAATTGATTCTGTTCGTTCCGCAATTAAGGAGTTAGAGCATCATGGGTATGTGGAACGTCATAGACTGCGCAATGAATATGGCTTTTATGGCGATACCGAATATATTATCCGGGAAGTTCCATTAGGAGAAGAAAATGATTGAGTGGAGATGAGAAGAGCCTAAAGGTGGATAGTCCAATTTGGGACAATCAGGTCATAGGAAATTCCTATCTCCGGATATCAGAAAACAGGAAAACCAGATATGGGGAATCCCATATTGGAAAATCCGTCACTATTAATAACCTATATTATTAAAGAACCAGTAAATAAAATATCTATCTTATCAATTCACGTAAGTATTAATAGGATTGGATAAGAAAAGAAAGAACGAGGTATGATTATGAGAATGATGAAAAACAACAAAAATGAAACAATTATGGTGATTGGAATTGATCACGGTTATGGAAACATGAAAACCGCAACCAGGTGCTTTACGTCGGGTGTAGTCAGATATGAGAAGGAGCCTATATCCTGCTGAACAAATGTCTTTGTAACCCCTCATGAATGAGGGGTGGGGCGTTGAAGTGTCGGAGACACTTTTTTGTATCGTTAATATTGAACAACAAGGATGAAAACTTGCTGTGATTCGTTTTCATGACATATTGACTTCCTAACGAATATTAGGTATAATATTCCTAACGACTATTAGGAATACAAAGATTGGAGAAAAGAAATGGAGAAGATAAAAACAAAGGACAGAATTCTTTTCGCAGCGCTTGATTTGTTTTCTGAAAAGGGATATGACCAGACATCCATTGATTTAGTTGCAGAAGCTGTGG
>OBLI01002270.1_pt1 | contig 16651 bp, 12 predicted proteins | sample 1519701 | NCBI WGS metagenome assembly OBLI01 (sample SAMEA3663005, study PRJEB22513) | pig gut metagenome | biome: pig gut; feature: pig-associated habitat; material: faeces | place: France | collected 2012 | reverse complement strand
TGAATCTGCTTGATAACTAAAAATGGTTCGTGACCATAATGACCATGACCTTCGTGACCGCACTGCCCGGCGGCAAACGAATCCTGCCCGGCGTGAATTTCGAGGTCTCCTCCTTTCCCATCTCCCAATCGCTCGTTTAGCGATTAGAATATAACATCAAGGATCAAATCATAATACATCAGCCGAGTATTCAACCGCACATCTTCGTCAATATGGCGATACTCCTTTTCCTGTTTCTCCGTACTGAACACGGTATGGAAGCCATTACGCTCATAAAAGGCTAAAGTCGCCAAGTCATTGTAAGCATCTACCAAGACATAACGACAGCCCGTTTTGTTTTGGGGCTCAAGAAACCAGTACTTAATATGCCTAAGCACATCGCTTCCAATATGCTTCGAACGGAAATCCTTGGACACGGCCAACCGGGCCACTAATACGGCAGGGTAATCTTTTAAGGCCTTGACATGAGGAATCTTCGACTCGATCTTCTTCCTTCGTGCATTGGGTAAATCACTCACCCTCATACCTGCATTAGCTAATGTGAAAGCACAAACGACGGACTCTGAATCAGATTTCAACTTATAGAAATAGGTTTTGCCCAGCAATTGCTTGGCATATGCCAAACAATCATTTGCAAAAAAGTCATCAAGGTCTTTGTCTCCACTGCAAAACGTCGTAATGTCACTCGAATCTTTCAATTCACATAGTGAACATTCTTCATATAAGAAACTCATCTTCGACCAATCTGGGAATTTTCTAAAACCTTTCTAACAATTTCCATCCCACAGTTATATCTCTCCCTCACCGCTTGCGCCTCCTCTGGAGTACGGTGGAGGGCCTTTTCATAGTTAGCCTGCGCTGGCGCCTCAAAGCGGCGAGCCACTTCGCCTGTTAGCACAGGTATAGATGCTATTGGTAATGCCATATCTTTATTATTTTATGAATCGGAAACTTCAAATACTTCGCAAAGATAGCCAGACTTTTCCACATCAAGCTATCAAATAGCATTTTTTCTTTCCCTAATCCCATCAATCAAAGCGCCAACCATCAATAAGATGTGTGATTCGTAAACACGCCAACATCGCCGACTATTATGCTTTAGGCGTACTATTAAATAAATGACTGAATCTGCTTGATAACTAAAAATGGTTCGTGACCATAATGACCATGACCTTCGTGACCGCACTGCCCGGCGTAAATTTCGATGAGCTAAATACGCTCAACAAGAATTGACATACACAAAAGGCCGACACGCAAATGCCGGCCTTTCATCATGCGAAAATGAATGAAATTGTATTTCAAACAACAACGGCTAACTAATGGCAGCTTGCGTGGTGAGCGTCGTGCCGATAGCCGTCAGCACCGTGATGATCACCTGGATGATCTTGCTCCACAAGCTCTTCTTCTCTTGATCCATAGCGATTACAAATTTTGAGTTTTGAATTTTGAGTTTTGAGTTATGAATTAAGAACTATGCGTTAGGAATTCATCCCTTAATTCATAATCCTTAATTCATAATTTGATTTTTTAGACTACATCGGGATTCTCCGGCTCTACGGGCTCTTCCACATTGCCCCCGTCGCCACTCGTCACCTGTTTCACCACGTTGCCATTTCGGTCGTAGCACGTGATGTTGACCGATGTGCGTGCCAGCTCATTCTTGATCTCCACGTTCGGCGTGAAAATCACCCTTCGGCTCGTGATCAGGTCGCTGCTCACCTTCGACACATCCGCCACGGCCATCGAGCGCAAACCAAAGCGCATCGTGCCCAACCCCGGCACCTCCACCGAATGACCCTCCGTGGCCCACGTCTTGATCACCTCGCCAATCGCACTCCAAGCTGCGTTGATCGCGCCCCGGTTGATGCCACTGCGAGTAGCCGCCTCCTGAATCACCTTGCTCGCCGGCAGCTTGCTATACAGCTCCGCCTGCATCACATAGGCCCATTTCTCACTGTTCTTGTCGAACGACACATTGCGTTCCATCGCTTTCACTTTAATTCCCATAATTTTTTGTTAATTAGTTTGTTAAACACTCCGAAAGGCCTAAATCCCGCGCTAAAAAAACATGCATTGCGCCTCGCTGTCACCCCCTCAGTTTGGCTCCTCACCACGGGGGCAAAGATAGGGTGGCGCGATTGCGGTCTAAAGCGTTTGCCCCATTTTTTTTAGTTCGCGAAAGAAAAAATTTTGATTCGCGAAGCGGCACAATTCCCCTCCCACATGCCCACCGAGCCATGCGGTCACGAAAGTCACGGTCACGAAGGTCACGAACCATTCGGCATGACGAAATTAGTGTATGGAGGAGGGCCGTCCATACTTGCTGACGCGGATCAGCTCTCCCCGATCTACCTGGATGGGACCCTTCACCAACTCCGGAATGTTGAACGAGCAGAGCGTCAAGTCGTAGTAGTCGGCTGAGGCTTGGGGGAGCAGGAAGGGCTTGCCCGGCTGCCCATCGGGCGAGAGATAGGCGATGTAGGGAGCGGTGTAGAGCCCGTTTTCCCGGCGACTGCTGAACACAAACCAACGGCTATTGCTGCTCCAGGAGTGGTAACTCTCCACGTTCGAGCTGTTCACCGCCTCCATTGGCTGGTAATGGCCCGTGTGCAGATCCATCAGGTAGAGATCGGCATCCCTATGCCAGATGGAGAAATTGCCGTAGGCCGACACCGTGAACATCAGCTGTTTGCCATCGGGCGAAATGCGAGGGAAACGAGCGCTCTTGCCTTCTGCTTGCGCATGGAAAAGCGTATCGACTTGCGTGCCAAAGGTGCCTTGCTCCGGATCGAAGGAGAGACGAAGCAGGTTGTAACGCACCTCACGATACTGCTCCGGCATCGTCACACTGTCTGCTGAGCAGAAATAGAGCTGCTTGCCATCGGGCGAGAAGCAGGGGAAGGTCTCCCAATGCGCCTCCGCCGAAAGGAGCGGCGAGGTGAGTAATTGGTGACGCTCCACGTCATACACCACCACGTCGGAACGCAGGTCGAACACCTCCACCCGATTCGGATCCGCATAATGGAAATCCTGCTTGGTCTCGTTGGTGGAGAAGGCCACGTAGCGACCCGACGGATGCCAATAGGGATAGACCAAAGCGGAGATCGTTCGGTCGGTCTTTGTGTCTAACTTCTCGATCTCTCCGTGACGAATCACATAGGTGCCGGCATGGGTCATACGCTGATGGAAGAGCATCCGATCGGGATCTTGCTGACAGAAGGAGTGGCAGTTCATGCAGTTGTTGTTGGTCTGCTTGTTATCGAGAAGGGCCTCCTCCTCGAAATTGCTCAAGTCACGCTGATAGATACCCATGCGGTTCCACATGCGGTAGCCGGGAGCGATCTTGCGATAGACCAAACAGGGGTCAATCGGCTCCGCTGCCACCTGCCAAGTGAAGGGGGCATAACGCAACCAGCCCTCGGGTTTTTCCACATAGACCTCTACGGTAATCGCCTCTCCTTTAGCCGCCGCTAACAACCGCCTCCAACCGCGCAAAGGAACGGAGAAGGAGCCATCGGAGGCCGCTACCCGCAGCTGCTCCTCGCCCACGGAGAGAGAGAGGATAGCGGGTGCCGCCTCCTGCAAGCGGAAATTGAGTGGAGCGATATTGCAAGGAATGGTCACATCCGTATAATCCGGAAAGATAGACGGCTGTTCGTCCACCGCCTGCGCCTCCGGCAAAGCGGGTTGGCAAGCGACAGCAAGCAGGGCGATCAACAACCCCAGACAGCCCATTCGGATCAAGCGTATCTTAGTGTGCATACAACTGTTCTTCATTTTTTCGTCTGCTTTTTTGTGGTTCGGTTTGCTGATAGAAATAAAACCAGAAGGTGTGGCCATAGTCTCGATAGAGGCGTGCCACACCATTCGTGTCTCGCCGGGCGTTCTGCACCGCCTGACGGAATTGGTCGAAACGCTCAGCCACCTCGTTCTGCACCTGCCAACCCGCCGGCAGTTCATGTCCTTGTGCCATCCAGAGCAGAGCGGCCTCTTGGAAAGCACGTGGCAAGGTGACTCCCGCCGTCGTAGCCGCTGGAGCCGTCTGCCGCAGGAAATCGCCGAAGGCATCCAACTCACGTGCCAACAGGTAAGAGCACCCCAAGTAGGTCCATGCTAATCGGTCGGACGAAAGCGCCTCTTCATGCGTCAGCCAAAGCCGCTCGATGCTATACTGCCCCAGCAAACTATCTGCCTCCACAATCGGAATCCGCTTCCCAGCTAACTCCTGATCGGTGTCGATCCGTTCAGGATACGCCACATAGGTCAGGTATCGCTCGGCCCAAGCCCGATACATCGGCATGAGCCGCAACCGCTCCAAGTATTTATGGGCTAACGCAACGTCTCGGCGGATGAGGCTGATCTGTGCCAAGCGTTGCAGCATACGGGGACTTCCACTTCGGCGTGCCAAGGTCAAGCCCTCCATGGCATAGCTTTCGGAGGTGGAGTAATCGCCAATCGCATAATGCACGTCACTCAGCACGACACTCATCGCATAGGTGCGATCCCATCCGGCCAAGAGGCTCTGCGGCCCCTGTTGCGTATAGAGAAAGAGGTTATCGCCCAGCAAGCCCTGATGCGCCAACGCCAAATTCAATTGGTTCAAGCTCATCGCCCCGATCACCTGCTTTCCAGCAAACGACTTCACCACCTCCTCCCAGCGCTCCTCACGAGTCAGTGTGGCTAACCGATCTACCCAATAGGTTTGGCGCTCACCCTCACCAGGCCAAGCGAAACGCAACGCACCGGCTACCGCCACACCTGATAGCAGCCAAAGTCCCCAACGGATAGGCTTACGGGTAATTGACACCCGACTCAAGAGGAACGCAAGCAGCAGCAACGCCAACCAGCCAAAGGTGAAACGAATCGCCACAAAGTGCAGCAATGAATCGGGCTGCAAATGCGACTCTTGGTAACGCAGGGAGTAGATGCCCTCGGTCAAGGGCAATGCCAACGCCCGATCCATCACATAATAGGTCAACCCGGCACCCACCACCAGTGGCAAAATCGCCGAGATGTAGAGACGTAGCGTGCTATGTCTCTGATTAGGATCAGGATTAGATTCTGGGGCCACTCGACGTGCCCAACTCATGCCCAACCAGAGCAAGCCATAAAGCAAGGCCCATTGCCCGGTGAGCAGGTAAATCATCAGCACGCTGCCGAGGCCGTAAAACATACGCTGTCGCTCAGTCGTGCAAAGCTGTCCAAGGGTCAAAGCGAATAAGAGCAGGAAAAGACCGATGCTGCCATCGGCCACATAATCGAGACGAAGGTGCGCCTTCAACAAAAAGAGCACGGGTAAAAGGGCGAGTAAAAGGTGGTAGCCTCGATCGGCCACCTGTTGCAGCAGGCGATAGGTCAGACAGCCGATGCCTGCCAATAAGAGGGCATTAAAAAGGAAAGGGAAAAGGGATATCCGATAGTATTGCGTCACCCACTGACCTGCCACGGCCAGGAAGCCGCCCGGCTCACGCAACAGTTCACGGATATAGGTCCACGAGGGGACAAAGGCCTGCACCTCCTCCTGTTGCCCATACAGGAAGGTGTTGAAGGTATAGAGATAGGCGAAGAGTCCGCCAAAAAGCAGACATCCATACAGCCCTACTTTGGTTTTATTCATACGACTCATTCTTTCAGTTGCGCAAAAATAACATAAATCCGGCACATGAGGCAGGAATCCGCTACAAGAGAGAGGGAACTGACCCTTTCCTCTCGGAAAGAACCGGTTCCCTCAACTTATGTGTACAAAAAGTAAAATGACGATGCTAATTACTTGCCACCATAGCCCGGATTCTGCTCCAACAGATTGTTGGCTCCGATGATGCTATAGTGAATCGGGAAACGATTCAAGTTGGGGTTGTTCGTAGCCTTGTGGTCCCACCAGTCCTCAGTCACGTAAGCATTCCAACGCACCAAGTCCGTACGACGGCGACCCTCACCCAAGAACTCAACCTGCCACTCGTCCAACATACGATACTTATCCAAGTTGGCGGCAGTCACCGGATCGGGATCGCCATTGGGGAAGTAACGTTTACGAACGGTGTTGATCAGATCAGCAGCACCCTGCTTGTCGCCCGCACGCATCTTGCACTCAGCCAAGGTGTAGTAAACCTCCGCCAGACGGATCACGGGCACATCGGGATTACCCTTCATCTTATACTCATCCTGGTTCGGACGGGGACAACGCTTCATCAAGCGGACGCAAGAGTTCTCCTCAGCTGTCGCTACTGTAGAGGGCAGGTCAGCCACGGAAGCATACTCCTTGCCCGGACCTACCTTCGCAAAGTAAGCCACCTGGTCAACCACGGTAATCACCTCACCGGCATATTCACGGCTACCCGTACATACCCACTCCGGATGATCCGGGTTCTGCTGCAAACCTACGATGAACATACCCCGATACTTGCCATTACCCTCATAGACGTAGGGCTGCTTACGAATATCCTGATCGTTGAACTTGCTGTAGGCACCACCTAACTTATAGGGGTACTTCTTGCCGGTCGGATCCAAGCTCGGGATCAAGCCGATACCGTTGTTAGAACCTGAACCCTCCAAGCCACCTAAGTAGTTCTTGTAGTTGTAGGGCACCTGCCATGTCCAATAACCACCCTCTGTCTCTGTCTTGGAGTTCTCAGAAGGGATAGACCAGATGATCTCGTGGCTGAACTCATTGTTGAAGCCGAAGGTCGTCGTCCAGTCAGCATCCAGCTCGTAAGCACCATACTTGCCATCCAAGATATCTTGGCAGATCTGCGCAGCCTCGGTGTACATCGGCTTACCAATGTAAGCCTCAGCATTGAAGTAGAGGCGTGCACGAATCATCGCACCTGCCGCACGGTTGATCGCACCGGTCTCCATCGCACCCATCTCGCTCTTGATCGGCAAGTTCGGGATAGAGACGTTCAGCAAAGAGTCGATGAAGTTGAAGGTCTCCACGTCGGTCGAACGACCCTTCACCTCGCTTTGTGTCGTGGTGTAGAGTGCTACGCCACCAAAGAAATCCAAACCATCCAAATAGAAGGAGGCAGCCAAAGCGGTCTGCTGTGCCAACATAGACTCACGCGTACCTGCGGGGAAGCCCAGCTTATCGAAATCAACCTGCTCCAAGTCCTCCAAGGCATCCCATGCCAAAGCGACACCCATCGCGAAGTTGGTCCAACCATCGCTGATGCGGGTCATATCCTCAGAATACTCATGGTGATGGAACTTCTGATAGTTCGCACCATCAAACCAGTCACTACCACGGGTCGGACAAACATACTCATCCGTACCCAACTCCTGCAACGCCCAGCGTGAATCTGACTGACCCAAATACCAGCGCCAGTGAGTGAAGGAGCGGTTAAAACGCTGCCATACGGCATCCTGTGAATTATAGAATGTTTCCGGCACCACCTGCGAGTAGAACTCCGGCTCCACACTACATGAAGTAGCTGCGGCAAGGCAGGCTGCGCCCATTACCAATGTACCAAATATATTTTTCATTTTCATTTCCGTCTGCTGAATTAGAAGTTAAACTGCATTCCTAACGTATAGGTACGAGCCATGGGGTAGAATGAACCGGTATCCCAGAATTTCTCCGTACCTTGATCCCAACCGGTGATGTTCACCTCGGGGTTCATACCGCTATACCCGGTGATTGTGCATACGTTACCTACTGTCGCATACACACGGATGCGATCCACCAAATTGTTGGTGTACTTCTTCATGTTGAGCGTGTAGCCCAATGTGATCGCATCGATCTTCAAGAAGGTACCATCCTCTAAGTAGTAGTCGCAAATCTGCTTCTCGCCCTTGATGTGGTTGAACTTGCCATAAGCCTCCTTCAAGACGTTGGTGTTACCACGGCCCTGGATACCGTAATACATGTTGATGGTGTTATAGACATCGAAGTCGATCCAGCTACGCATGTTGATACCCAAGTCGAAGTTCTTATAGGAGAAGGTATTGTTCCAACCCAAGATCAACTTCGGCGTATAGTTGCCCATGAACTGCTTGTCATTCTCGGTCTTCTTCTCGGCCGGGATCACCTCACCATCCTTGTTGTAGAGCAAGAAGTTGCCATCGTCATCGAAGCCAGCAAACTTCCAGATGTAGAACGAACCAATCGTTGAGCCCTCCTCGATGCGGGCAGCGTCACCCGGTGTACCCGGAGCCACGAAGCCGTTACCGTTGTAGTAGGTGTTGTTGCCCCACAAGGTAAGGATCTTACCCGTCGTGTGGCTCATGTTCAAGTTAGAGGTCCAAGTGAACTCCTTGTTCTGGATGATGTCGCCACCAATCTCAAACTCCCAACCCTTGCTCTCCATCGAACCGATGTTCTGATACTGAGTACCTTGTGTATAGGGCGGCTGCGGTACCTTCACGCTGTAGAGCAGGTTGTCAATCTTACGACGATAGTAGTCGAACTTACCGTAGAGACGGCCATCAAACAACGAGTAGTCCAAACCGAGGTCCCACTCTTTCTTCTCCTCCCAACCGAGGTTCGGGTTGACATTCTGTGTCTTACCGTAAGAATAAGCCCATGTACCGTTCGGCAACATCCAGTTGGTATCTGAACCGAGCAGGTTCGCCATGTAAGAGGCGCTAAAGTCGTTGTTACCCGTCACACCATAACCGAAACGCAGCTTCAAGTCGTTCACCCAGCTCACCTCTTTCATGAACTCCTCGTTGGAGATACGCCAACCGGCCGTTACTGACCAGAAGTTTGCCCAGCGATTATCCGCCGCGAACTTCGAGGAACCCTCGTGACGGATAGAGGCAGAAGCCATGTACTTGTCGTTGTAAGAATAGTTCACACGGGCGAAGACAGAGAACAATTTCTCGGTGATGTTCTTGCTGGAGCTCATAGCGGCCTTACCGTCGCTCAGGTAAGAACCTTGGTTCATATCCCAATACTTGATACCATCCACAGAGAAGTTGTAGTTGGTCATGTTGAAGCCCTCACCGTTGGTCTCGAAGTAAGAGTAACCGGCCGTAGCGTTCAGATTATGGCCACCGTTAAACTCCTTCAAATAGGTGAAGTAACCCTCAGAGGTCAAGTTCTCGGTTTTGCTGAAGCCCAAGTAGGCCGTACCCTTACGAGAGTTCTCGATCTCATCACGCGCTGTGCTGGGATTGTAAGTGTGGTTCTCCCACTGACGGTTCTCGTAGCCCAATACCTGTTGGTAGGTCAAGCCCGGAATCGGCTTGATGTTCAACTTAAAGGTCACCTCCGGCTTGAACCACTTATCCAAACCATAGTAGTCCTTCATCCAAGAGTCTGCCACGACGTTGTAGTCCAATGACTCATTCGTCCAGACGTTGTAACCAGTCTCGCTATTCTCATCGTACGGTGAACGAGAGGGGTTATTACGCAATGCCTGCTGGAAATCAGGGAAGTTGTTGTTACGCGCTGCCTGGCGATAATCCACGGCCGGACGTACCTCCAACCAACCGTCGAACAACTTGAAGTTCGCATTGAGACGGCCTCCATAATCCTGACGATCATCGTTCACGGCGATACCCTCGTTTTTCTCATAGAAGAAAGAGGTGTAGAGCTGTGCCTTCTCCGTACCTAACTCGATCGCGATGTGGTGCTTCTGCGAGAAATTGCCATGATTGATCAACTCATCCCACCAATCCACGTCAGATCCGTAATCCGTACCGATGCCGTGCGCTACATACTCTTTTGCGTTCAACATCTCCGGTGCACCATAGTTCTGCTTCTTGGTCAACTCGTTGCTATAAGTCAGCTTCACTTTACCATCCGTGTTGGAACCGCTCTTGGTCGTGATCAAGATGACACCGGAAGCCGCACGTGTACCATAGATCGCACCGGCTGAACCATCCTTCAAGATGTCGATGCTCTTGATGTCCTCCTGTGTCAACGAACGAATATCACCACCGGGGAAACCATCAATGACGATCAACGGCGAACGACCGGAGTTGATAGAGGTCATACCACGCAACTGGAAGGTCGTAGCGGCATTGGCACTACCGAGGTTGTTCATGATCAAACCACTGACCTTACCTTGCAAGGCGGTAGAAATATCCGAACCACTCACACCAACCATCAAGTCCTTGGCCGATACGCTGGTTACCGCACTGGTCACCTGCTTCTTCTCCATCGTACCGTAACCTACGACCACCACCTCGTCCAAGGCTTGTGAATCGTCTTTCAAGGTCACGCTGATCACGGATTGATTGCCTACCGTAATCTCTTGGGTCTGATAGCCAATATACGTGATCTGGAGAACGGCACCCGCAGAGACGCTCAATGTGAAATTACCGTCCAAATCCGTGATCGTACCATTGGTCGTACCTTTTTCAACCACATTCGCACCAATCACCGGAATGCCCGCATTATCGAGGACTACACCATGAATGGTTTTCGCTTGTTGTTGTTCTAATCTAATATGCTCATTACCTGAAGGAGTTGACGCAAAGGCCTGACCACCTACCAAGCAAAGGAACATAAGGGGAAGAGCTTTGGGAAGTACTAAATTCGCTCCTCCTGATTTTAACCAATTTTTCATGTCGCTAATTTATTAAATAAATACTATTTCTTTAACACTATTAGTATATTACCGCAAAACACTGTATATCTATTATCTTTCTGATTTTCTTGTTGTTTTACATAGGTAAAATGCTAACAATTAACTGACTCAATCGTTTTATGCGTGCAAAGTAAAGCAAAATTTTAGATACCGCCAAGAAAATAAAAAAAACGTTGCCCATGATTTTGGAAAACCACGGGCAACAAAATAAAAAACAATCGGCAATGTTTGAAAAAATTACGGGCAACGTTTTCCAAAATCATCGGCAATGTTTTGTAAAACGATGGGCAACGTTTTTTCAATGCGCCAGATCCTTCAAAAGCGCATCCACCGCCGCCTTTAACTGCGTGTCCTCTCCCTTGACAACGGTCTCCGGAGCATTGGCCACCTTCACATCCGGCTCTAACTGCGTATTCTCCAAATAGTTGCCATCTGCCATGCGATAGCCAATCACCGGGATGCCGAAGATCAAGGTCGGATCCTGCAAAGTCTCCCAGGAGACAGTCGTCATCGTGCCCGGAACAGGCATACCTACCAACTTACCTATGCCTCTGTGTTTATACACCCAAGGCGTACCGTGCGCATTGCTGTAGTTCGCCTCACACTGTACCATAATGGAGGCCTTGTTCCAACGACGGCTGGGCATGTCGCACGACTCTCGTCCACGAATGACCTGCGTCAAATATTTCTCTCCACTGAACAGGATCTCAATATCTTCGTGCAGACGGCCTCCACCGTTGAAACGGGTGTCGATCACGATTCCCTCGCAATCGTTGTACTTCCCTAAGATGTCAGAATAAACCGTACGGAAGCTGCCATCGGCCATCGAGCGGATATGGACATAACCTAAGCGGCCGTTCGACCACTTCTCCACGTCAGCCGCACGCTGCTTCACCCAGCGGTCGTAGAGCAGATCGGTCATCGCACTACCGGTGATTGGCATCACAACCTCCTCCCAACGGCTCTTCGTAGCCGGATCGTAGAGCGACACCAACGTTTTCTTCTTCGCCTTCTGGTTCAACAAGGCCGCGTAATCCATCGAGGCGGAAATAGCCTCACCGTCAATTTTCTCCACAATATGGCCCGCCTTCACCTTTGAACGAGCATGATCAAACGGGCCTTTCTCTACGACCTCGGCGATGCGCAAGCCCTCCTTGCCCGCATACTGCCAGTCAAAAAGCAAACCTAAGCTTGCCGTAGCGTCGCCCGAAGCGGCCGGACGATAGCGACCTCCCGTATGCGAGACGTTCAGCTCACCCAAATACTCAGAAAGCAACTCCTGGAAATCGTAGTTATTGCTGATATGCGGCAAGAACTTCCGGTAAGCGGCAGTCATCGCCTCCCAATCCACCCCGTGCATATTCAGGTTGTAGAAGCGAACTTTCTCCTGCTTATAGACATGCTCGAACATGTAGGCCCGCTCTGCCGCCAAATCCATTTGCATCTCGGCCTGATAGGTGATTGGCTTCAACTTCTCGCCAGGCAACTCCATCTTCTGCATCGAGCGTCCGCCCAAAAGGAAGAGCGTCTTTCCCTCCTTGTCGAGCGAAAGATCTGCCCAGCCCGAATTGGTCTTGTGGAGCAGCTTCGTCTCATGCTTCCGGAGATCCATTTTCCAAAGATCATACTTGCTCTCGAAAGCAGAGAGATAATAAAGCGTCTCTCCATCTTTCGTCAAGATGGCGCCACCTAAATCAGACGAGTTCGGAGTGAGACGTACGACACGATCCTCAATGCCTGCCAACTCCACATTGATCCGCTTCGTCTCCTTGCTCTCCTTTTCGGCATCGGCTTTCGATTTCTTCTCTTTATCCTCACTCTCGCCTTTCTTCTTTTGCTCCTTCTCTAACTCCTTCTGCAATTCATAATCCTCCTTGCTAAGGCGGTATTTGTCATAGGCATCCTGATTCATGAAAACCAACATCACGTCGTTGAGCGAACCCCATGAGGCATGCGCACGCATACCGTAGCGCTCAGTAATGAACAGGATCGCATTGCCATCGAGCACCCAACGAGGTGATCCACTGGTGTAACCACTATTGGTCAGGTTCGTAATCTTTCCACCCTCCGCACTGACTAAACCGATGTCTGTATAGGGATCATGCTTGTTTCCAATGAAACAGAGCGTGAACCATTTACCATCAGGCGACCACTGATAGGTGAAACCACCAGAAGTGTTATACCATGTTGAGCCATCCGTCACTTGGCGCACCTTCTTCGTCTCCAGGTTTACGACCATCAGCTTCGTACGCCCCTCGATGAAGGCCAACTCCTTGCCATCAGGCGAGAACTGCGGCACCGTGCGCTCGACGGTAGCGCTGGGCAGCAACACCTCCTCATTGATCACCGTCGCATTGGAGAAGTTAGCCTCCTCCTCGCGGGCAATCTTCGCCAAATAGAGTTGCCAATTACCCGTGCGCTCGCTGGCATACGCTAAGGTTCGTCCATCGGGCGAGAAGGTCAACGAGCTTTCGGCTGCCGCCGTATGAGTAATCTGCTTCGTCGTGGCATAATCCGTAGAGGTTGCAAACACCTCACCTCGCACGATGAAAGCCACCTGCTTACCATCTGACGAGGAGATTGCAGAGGTTGCCCCCTGAGAGAAGCGTAAATCCACTACCTGATCACTATCGTCGTGCACCAGATCGATCTTCACCTTCGCAGGCTTGCCATTTGGCTGCTGGGTATAGATCTCTCCATCATAGGTAAAGCACAAAGTCTGATTCGTAGCCTGCGAGAGGAAACGCACCGGATGCGTCTTGAAACGGGTCACCGCCTTCACCTGTTGCGGAGCGTTCAACGGGAAGCTATACACATTGATTGATTTCGTCTCTCGCTCGCTGAGGAAATAGACCGTCTCCCCATCCGGAGCAAACACCGCATTGCGATCCTCACCGGGACGATCCGTCAAGTTGGTATGCTTACCCGTAGCCGCATTATAAAGCCAAATATCCCGCGTCACACTGGAGGTGTGGTGCTTACGCCATTCATCCTCGAAACCTTTCCGATCTTGGTAGAGGAAACGCTTGCCGCTCTTATCGAACGAGACCATCTCAGCCGGTGTACCCAATACTTGGCGCACCTGTCCGCCCGCCACAGGAACCGCATAGAGTTCCGTCATAGCAGAAGTAGGGAACAACACACTGGTAGCGGGATCTTGCAGGGCCGCACCGAAAAGCACCTCCTTGCCATCGGGCGTAAAGGCCGAGGGAATCTCGGAGGCTGAATTGTAGGTCAATCGTTTAGCCGTGCCTCCATCGGCAGGCATCACAAACACATCCATGTTGCCATTACGGTCGCTGGCGAAAGCGATCTGCTTGCCATCAGGCGACCAAATGGGCGTACATTCATAACTGGGAGTCGTGGTCAGCTGGCGTGCTTGCCCACCGGCTGCGGCTACCTTATATATATCCCCTTTATAACAAAAGGCGATCTCCTCTCCCGACGGAGAAATCTGCACATCACGCAGCCACAAAGGGGTGGCCGCAGAGCCTGAGGCTGCTAAGCTCAAGGCAATACAGGTCAATAAATGTTTCATTTCAGGTTCAATCTTTTTTAGTTTAGACAGCTGCGAAGATAGATAAATTTTCGATAGCATGCTGCTTAGGGAATCTTGTACTCCATACGGAAAGTGGCTTGTTGTGCTGTCGGGAAATCAGCAGGAACAGGTTGCGTCACCTCACCCGTTGCAGCCCATTCTGCTCCACGCAACAAAGTTACTTGAAACCCAGTGCATTGCATAGCTGGAGAGTGCTCTACGGACTCACCCGCATGGCCTAACATGGTATGGAAAATGCGTGCCTTCCCATAATCAACCGTGAAAATCAGGGGTTCTTCCCGTCCGGATCCACCGGTCTCCTTGGTAGAGAAGGCCGTGAAAAGACAATCTTGAATATTGCCTGGGCCACGCATCCGATCATATAGCTCGTCCTGCCCATGTTTCCATTGAGCGGGCAAGCCCTTCGTCACAGGATGCTCCGCATCACGCAGCTGCAACACATACTCATGCTGCTTGCCATGCGATCCGCCCACACCTAATGAATAATCCTTCACCAGCCGACCATCTTGCCAATAGACATAAGGGCCCGCATTCTCATTGCGATTCTCCCAGCCACCTAACGCACAGAGTTGATTATAAGCAGGCCACCCCGCAAAAGCATTATCCGCTGCATGATAAACCACTACACCACCTCCTTGCGCCACATACTCCAAAAAACGGCGGTTGGTCTCCTCTGGCCAAGCGTCGCCGTTGTAATCCAACACGACCAATGCATAAGGCTTGAAATCGAGCACAAAGCCAGACATGTCCTCTCCCGCAGCGGGCGAAATAGCAAAATCAACCGTGAAACGTCCGGAATTCTCCAATATACGTTTCAAAACGACATGACTCACTTGCCAATTGTGATTGTTCTGCCCTGTGATCAACAAGGTCTTAATCGGGGCTTGCGCCATCAAGCTAACTACACACAAACAAGCCCATAACACCAACGTCCATTTTCTCATAGTAATTATTTTTAAAGATTATGGCTACGAAAGTACAATAAAAGACTGAGTTCTGGCACATAGTAGGCTACCTATTAGAACAAAAAACAAGCGGGAGACCTCAGCATTACCCGAAGCCTCCCGCTTTATAGACTTATCATTTACCTAACACACTTTCTATTCTCTAAGAAGAGACGCAGCGGCATCAATTCTTTTCTGCATCGCTCATCTCTTCGATCGCCGCTAACAACCGACGAATCTCCGCATTCAACTGCTGACTCATAGCACCATTGCCTGCTGCCTGATAGCGGTCAGCCTGATAACGTAACATCGCAAGCTCTCTGAGCTCTTTTTCATTCTCTCTTAACATCATAAATCTCCTTTTTTGTGACCCTCCCTTTGAGGATCGATTAATAACCTAAACTGTAAATCTCTTTTCTTTTCGAGTGCAAATATACATCCTTTTCTCAAAAGTATGCTCTACAACATAGAAATTATGCTTGCAATTATACTCTTTTAACTTATATCATCTTTAACAGTATGGCTTTCTGCCTCTTCGACAAGTGCTTGCGCTTGGACAACCACCTCATCCAACAATTGCAGCCAAGTGGCTGAGGGAAGCTCCGGATCCTGCTTCTCTAACAAACGGAGATGCTGCACCAAGGTGTTTGCCCCTAACATGGCAAAGAGTGGGATAAGCTTATGGGCAATACGTCCTGCCTCTACCCGATCGGCCAAGGTCCGAGCCGTCGTCAGGCCTTCTATGCTTTTATGTGTCTCCTCGATGAAAGTGCGAAGGATGCCCATTGAGGCTTCGCTATCCTCTCCGGCAAAAGCAGTGAGCGAGGAGAAATCAAAGCCTGCATGAGGCTCAAGACGAAGTTTAAGCAGATCGTTTAACAGCGAGATCAATTGCGCCGCCGTGAATGGCTTATTGAGAAATGCCGTGAAGCCAGCCTCTTGGTAATGCGCTTGCTCCTTGCCCACATTCGCCGACAAAGCCACAACAGGCAGACGATCCGATCCTTCTATTCCTGATTCTCTAATCAGCCGCAACAACTGATAGCCATCCATTTGAGGCATCTGTATATCAGTAATCACCACAGCAAAGGAGCGACTACGCAACCATTCACACACCTTACGGGGATTCGTACAACAGACCACCTCAACCCGACTCTGCTTCAAAAGCTCCTCTGTCAACGCTAACTGCATAGGATCATCATCCACCAAAAGACAGGTGATTTCATGAGCCGCTAATGCGGGATCTAACAAGGGTACGGTTTCATCCGTTGCCTCGTCCGTAGTCGGCACATCTTCCACCAAGAACTGATTACCCGCCAACGACAGCGGCACACGCACCTTAAAACTGCAACCTTGCCCCACAACACTATCTAATGTCAGTTTTCCGTGCATTAACTGCACCAGTTTTCGCGTAATAGATAATCCCAAACCAAAACCTTCCACTCGATCCGTTCCATAGACGCGAGCAAACTCACCGAAAATACGCTCCTGCTCCTCATAGGGGATACCTGGTCCTGAATCACGCACCACAACCACGAGCGCATACTGATAGGATTCCACCTGTTCGATCGAGACAATCAGCGATACCTGACCCTCATCCGTAAACTTAATGGCAT